>Ga0233431_1000482_pt1 | contig 86988 bp, 68 predicted proteins | sample SI_118_April2016_FD_179867 | JGI IMG/M metagenome (GOLD analysis project Ga0233431, IMG submission 179867) | Seawater microbial communities from Saanich Inlet, British Columbia, Canada - SI_118_April2016_200_MG | ecosystem: Environmental > Aquatic > Marine > Inlet | place: Canada: British... | reverse complement strand
TCAATACGCCCAAATCTGCAAGCCAAGTTGGCTAAGGTTTTTGGCCCAAGTGGCCGAAGTCAATCACGCCCCACTCGGGGCAATATTTCCGCCAAGGCGTGAAGCCGACGCGGATGCCCCTGACGCCGACCACTTTCGTCGGGAGGTGGAGGTTGCGGCCCGGCTTGACGCGAAGCCAGGAAGATGGTGAAGCAAAAGCCCCAGCCGAGGCTGGGGCCGAAGCCGCCGATCCGGTTCAAGCTGCCGTCCGTCTGTTTTGCGAACGGCCGGACTGAACACCATTCTTGTAGGAGGACCTCAACTGCTTGTCCGTGACTTGCCACACGTCACCGAACAGCGCTTCGCTGTAGTCCTCGACACTGTTGAATTGCTCAGCCTGATCGAGGTATACTGTGAACACTTGCCACATTTCCTTGCCTATTTAAAGTTGTCGGATCATGTGCTGAAAAAAATACTTCCAACAATTTACGGAAAGGTATTTTAGTCGGTTGAAACTTTACCTTAACTACCTCCACATGTCCCGTTTCACCTGAATGCACTTGAGCGTAGCTTGGATTTTCAACGGTGCCGCCTGTATACCCAGAAGTAACCGAATCAACTCCACGCAACATTGAAAAAACTGCTTCAATACACCAAAAACAACCACCACCAAAAACCGCTACTTCACCTTTTTTGTCTTTGTTAGTCACGGGGTTCAAAATCTAAAGATATTGAATTAATACAGTGCCTCACATTCTTGTCTGTCATTTTTTCCCCACTGAATACATGGCCGAGGTGAGCGCTACAATTAGCACACTGGATCTCAGTCCGTGCGCCGTCACTATCCGGCAACCTTTTTATAGCCCCTTGCACTTCATCATCAAAACTTGGCCAACCACACTTCGCATCAAATTTATCTTCTGACTGATAAAGAATATTTCCACACCGCTTGCACCTGTAGACTCCTTGCTTAAAGTGATCGTCGTATTTACCTGAAAAAGGTGCTTCTGTTCCTTTATTTTCAATCACTATTTTTTCCTCTTTTGATAATTTTTTATTCACTATATTGTCTTATGCCTAACTACGAGTACATATAATTATTTCAACCACGGCAGTTTCTTTACTAGCGATAAGCTAGACCACTTCCTACCCAAGCCCCACCAATTCCCTACTGGTAGGTAAAAAAATGTGGCTAGAACTAAAGCGTAGATGATATGTTCATCGACAATTGGATTATGTGCTGGCGGCAAGGCTGCCGTGTACATTAGTAGCATCATACTTATCCCTGACACCGCTGCCAGCCTTACAGCAATGCCGAAGATTAGAGCTACGCCTACACCTAGTAACCCCAGCATAAACAGCCAGTCCACTGCCGCACTACCTGCTATTGATTGATAAACGCCTGCCAACGGCCCAGTGGTTCCAAGCTTTAAGAAGCCAAACGTAGGGGAGGCTCCTGCTATCCATGACTGGTCTGGCGTAGTTGTGAAATTAAGCCCAAACAACTTATCGATGAAAGCCCACAAGAAGATCCACCCTAAACTTATACGTAATACTCCAAGTATTGCTTTTCTACTGCTCATAGTTACCTATTATTTTTCCTCTAGTGAACTTGCGTATTTTATTATTTCGAGATTACAACTTTTGGTTTCTCTGCACCATTTCTCACATTTGTTGGCCCACGTATCTTCCTTATACTTGGTTTTGCACTCCTCGCATTCATATAATGCTTTATTTTTAGTTTGTATCTCTTTAACCATAATTCTAATCTTCCTATTTCATAATGCTATGTCAACGTTAGTCCTCTTAATATTACTTCTATATTTCGTTGTGGAAAAGACGGGTATTCTGAAGCACATAAACATACTAGTATACCTATACCCTAGGTACAGGTATTATGAAACACCCCAACAAATCGACAACACTAACAAATTTCAAAAAGGCGAACACTTTATCTGCTCGCCTAATAAAGATGACGAAAGAGAAAGCTTACTGCGTGGATATAATGCAGCAAAATCTTGCTGCTATCGGATTGTTGCGTAAAGCGCATGAGAAACTTATGGAAGATCATCTAAATCATTGTTTCAAGCAAGCGATGGAAACTGGTAGTGAAAAGAAAAAACAGCAGATGATAACCGAAATTTTGAAAGTGATGAAATTAATTAATCGCAGCTGATAAATTTTATGACACAAGACGCCTCAGACGAAACCGTCACCTTCGATATAAAGAAATTCATGTCCAGCCCAATGGGTCTGATTGCCCTGGGGGCCTTCTTTGTTATCGCAGTTATAGTCGTGGAAAAAACTAACCTACTAAACTCGTCTCCGTCAGCGTCAGGCACAACGACAAGAACTGAACAAGCTGCTGCTCCAAAGAATGACGGCTTCAAGGGAGATAAAGGCCAAACCGTAAAAAGCAAAGGTGGAAAAATATTAATAGATGAAAGCCAGGTTGAGGACGGCGATCTACACGCCTTCAATTTTTTCTCAGAAAAAAATAATAAAAGTATTTATTTTTTCGTAGTCAAAGCGTCCGACGGTAGCTATAGGGTTGCTGCCAATGGTTGTGAAGTTTGTCATGGTTCAAAATTAGGGTTCACGCAAGTTGGTGATAAAATTCGCTGCGAAAATTGTCAGCAAATATATACTAAAGATCAAATCGCTCTTGTAAAAGGTGGTTGCAACCCTAGACCCATCGATAAAAACGCACAAATAAGTGGCGGCAACCTGACCATAGACGTCAGTGACATAGAGCAATCAGCTGATCTTTTCTAATGGGTGATTCTAAATCAAGCACGGACAGTATAGTTTATGATGTTTCTGGGATGCATTGTGCTTCTTGTGAAGTATTAATAGAAAAGAAATTGCTTTCTGATCTAACTAACGTTAAAACCGTTAATGCGTCAGCAGTAAAGGAACAAGTCGAAATAGAGTATACAGGCACTAAACCGCAGCCAGAAGAGCTGAGCGCACTTCTTCAAAAGAATGGGTATGTGGTTTCAGCCGTTAATAATAAATCCAAATCCAGCACTCCTTTTGTTAAAATTAATTCGAATGGGCAACTACAGTTTAACAAAGCAAAGCTGAACGAAGCTACCAAGATAGCAGTCATAGCTTTTATTGTGATTGCTGCGTTTATATATATAAATAAGTCCGGACTGGCTGCTTCTTTAGTAGTTAACGGAACTTCAGCCCTACCTGCTTTTTTCATATTTGGACTACTGGCTAGCGTTTCAAGTTGTGCTGCATTGGTTGGAGGAATTATTCTTTCCATGTCTAAACAATGGACGCCCCCAGCAGGTGCCGAACACAATACTTGGTCAAAGCTAAGTCCTCATATTTTGTTCAACGCGGGCCGTCTTATTTCTTATGCATTATTTGGTGCACTACTTGGATTGGTCGGTAGTTTCTTTGCAGCATCTATTACAGCTGCAGCATACACCACTATCGCCATATCTATACTAATGCTATTACTTGGTCTGCAAATGCTCGGCTTATCTAGTCTGAGCCGCTTCCAAATAACACCACCGAAGTCGCTAACACGATATATAGCTAACCAAGATAAGGTGCAGAGTCGCTATATGCCCTTTGTTATTGGGGCATTAACCTTTTTCCTTCCCTGTGGATTCACACTTACCATGCAAGGGTTAGCTATAACAACAGGCTCCCCCACTCAAAGCGCTCTTCTGATGCTAGCTTTTGCCCTAGGGACGCTTCCTGTACTGCTAGCAATAGGTCTTACTAGTTCAAAGTTTATGGAAAAACCACATACTGCTAAATTATTTCTAAAAACGGCAGGTGTTATTGTTGTTTTCTTTGCTCTTTTTAACTTCAACAGCCAGCTAAATGTGCTGGGTGTATCAAGTTTGAATGATATAAAGTTTTTTAAGCCCACAGTGACAGACCCGATTGATGATGGTTTTGCTCCTATAGTAGAAGGTAAGCAACTAATAAAGATGGATGCTTTATCGTATGGATACAAGCCCGACTACTTTAAAATAAAGCCAAACGTTCCAGTGCGCTGGGAAATTACGGACCAAGGCACTAGCGGGTGCACAAACGCCGTTATATCCAAAGGTTTATTTACTGGTCAAATAGACCTCACGCCTAATGACATCACTATTAAAGAATTCACACCCACAAAGACTGGACGATATAAGTTCAGCTGTTGGATGGGCATGGTGTCCGGCGTGATTGATGTTATAGATCAAGACAGTAAAGTCTTATCTCAGGCGCAGGTTAAAAGTGATACTATAAAGGAAGTCTCCTCTGGTGCTACAGGTTGTGGTGGTTCTGAGGGTACAGGTTGCAAAGGTGATTGTGGAGGCGGTTGTGGCAACTCCGATTGCCCTTACGCAAAAAAATAGCTTACAGACTATTATGCCCACTAAAAAAACTCTTCAAATATCTGGTATGCACTGTGCTTCATGCGCTGTAAATATTGAGAGTGCTATTAAAGAGCAATCAGGAGTCATCAACGCCAATGTAAATTACGCGACCTCTCAAGCAAATCTAGAATTCGATAAAAATAAAGTTAGTCTAGAAAGTCTTACAAAAACTATTCAGGACGCTGGGTACCAAGTAGTAGATAAAAAGAATCTGGACGCCCACAATAAAGAATATGCTCTCTCATTAAAACGCCGACTAATACTATCTGTATTATTTGGCTTCCCACTTATTTATCTTGTCATGGGTAAAATGGTTGGTTTGCCAATCCCGCAGCTATCTCCTACACAAATTATCTGGTTTCAGTTGGTCTTGTCGTCGATAGTAATTGCTGTCTCTTACGCTATCTGGTATTCAGGTGCAACCAAGCTAATAAAATTAAAACCGAATATGGACTCTCTAGTCTTTATCGGTACAGCCGCTGCATATTTCTACAGCCTAATCGTATCAATCGGTTTTCTTATTGGATCGAACCCCGCTCTCCCGCTTCTTCACTTCGAAAGCGCTGTTTTTATATTAATCTTTATAACCCTGGGTGAATATTTAGAAGAAGTAACAAAAGGGAAAACTGGCGCAGCTGTTAAACAGCTTATTGGACTCACGCCAAAAGAGGCAACTGTCTTAAAGGTGAAAGATGAAAAAGTAGCCCCATCCATTAACTCAAATCAAGAATTGGACCTTTCGCTATACAACGAAACCATTGAGCCAATTTCAACTCTTAAGGTAAATGACCTAGTTATTGTGAAACCTGGAGGCCAAATTCCAGTAGACGGTGTAGTAGCTCATGGTCAATCCAACATAGACGAAAGTATGATAACCGGTGAAAGCAAACCAGCAACACACAAACCTGGTGATAATGTAATAGGCGGCACGATTAATCAATCAGGACAACTGGTTATTCAAACCTCAAAAGTTGGAGACGATACAATGTTAGCTCAAATCATAAAAACTGTAGAAGAAGCTATTGGGTCTAAAGCCCCGGTACAACTATTAGCGGATCGTGTATCTCTGTATTTTGTACCCACCGTAATAGCTATAGCCATTCTGGCATTAGTCATTTGGCTTTTAGCTGGTCAGTCGCTTGTTTTTTCACTTACTGTTTTTGTGTCCGTATTGATTGTTGCTTGTCCGTGTGCTCTTGGTCTTGCCACTCCCACTGCCGTTATGATGGGCACTGGCTTGGCTGCAAAGAACGGTATATTGATTAAAACAAGTAGAGCTCTAGAAAAAGCGGGTGGCGTTAGCATTGTTCTATTTGATAAAACGGGCACTCTAACCAAGGGAAATTTTAAGGTAACGGACATAGTAGCCGACGAGAATAACCCTAACTGGTCTAAGGACAAGGTGTTACAAGTAGCTGCTAGCGCTGAGCAGGGATCAGAACACCCTATTGGTAGTGCTATCGTTAAAAATGCCAAGTCTAAAAAACTTGAGCTTAAGCCATATAATAATTTTTCTGCTATTGAAGGTTATGGGATATCGGTCACTATGGACAACCAGATTATTCTTGTTGGCTCAAAAGAATTAATGAAAATTGAGCAATATAGTATTTCTCCTAACCCAGCACTGGAGGCTGAAGCTAGTAAATTACAGGAGCAAGGGAAAACGGTGGCCTTCGTAGCATCTAAAAATGAGTTAATTGGTGTTATAGCCATAGCTGACGAAATAAAGGATCAATCAAAAGAGATAATTACTCAATTTAATGAACGCCACATAGAAACGTGGTTAGTTACAGGGGACAACCAAGATACTGCAAATAAGGTTGGTCAAATACTTGGCATTCCTGAAAAACATATCCTGGCGCAAATTCTACCCAAAGACAAAGCCGAGCAAGTCAAGATACTGCAAGCACAAGGCTCAGATAGCCCCAAAACCGTAGCTTTCGTTGGAGACGGGATTAATGATGCGCCCGCTCTAGCCCAAGCAGATATCGGTATAGCCTTAAGCAGCGGTACTGATGTAGCCATTGAAACGGGTGAAATAGTGTTAATAAAAAATGACCTCGCAGATGTTATAAAATCTATTGATCTTAGCAAATTCACGCTTCGTAAGATTAAACAGAACCTCTTCTGGGCTTTTATATACAATACTGCCGGCATTCCTATTGCGGCCGGTGTGTTTTACCCGTTTACTGGATGGCTTCTTAGTCCCTCCATAGCTGCGGCAGCAATGGCATTCTCCTCTGTTAGTGTAGTTTCAAATTCGCTGTCGATGAAATACAAGAAGACTTAAGGCACCGGACTTAAGTTGGTTTCTGCTGTCTTTGTTTCAGTTACCTCTATCCCCTTCTTCTCCTTTTTTCTCTCCATTTTTGTTTGCTGTCTGAAATATAGAATCGGAATCAAAACGAGAGTCAATATGGATGAAAACAGTAGTCCTGTTATTAGAGTTAGAGCCATGTCCCTAAAAAACTCATCTACCCAAATTAGAGGGGCAATTCCACCTGCGGTAGTAAATGTAGTTAAAATGATTGGGCGTAATCTTGTATTAGCTGCATCCTTAACCGCCTCTTTTATAGCCATACCACGCTCACGCATTCTATTCATTCTGTCTACTAGGATTATTGAATTATTAACAACAATACCCGTTAGACTCACTAACCCAATGAAAGCAGCAAAATTAAGCTGTCCATTGAATACTAGTAGTCCAAATAGCACCCCAATCAAGCCTAAAGGAATGGATAAGAAGATAATCAGGGGTTGCCTGTAGGAATTAAACTCTACGACTAGTATTAGAAGTATTAACAATACTGCGAATATCATGGATCTATAGAGCTGATTAAAGGTTTCTACTGTTTCTTGTTGCTCTCCACCAATATCTATTCGATAACCATCTGGTAAAACTACCTCGTCTAAACGACTCATTAGCTCCTCTGTAACTTCATTTGGAGTAAATCCTGCTTCCGCATCAGCTGTGATGGTTACTGTTCTTTCTCCGTCACTATGTCTAATTGCATCGACTGATGACTCTAGATCTACCTTGGCTACCTGCCCCAATGTTACTTTTGTACCATTTCGAGATAATATCGGCATAGATAATACATCATCAACTGAACTTACCGCCTCATCCACTGCCTCTATTTCTACTGCTATTTCCTCACTTTGTTGATCAAGAAATGTGGTCACCTCGGATCCAAACACGCTTACCCGCAAAGATTGTGCTACATCAATAACACTTAGACCAGCTGCAGCTAATGCCTCTTGATCAAAGACGAAATTAAATTCTCCAGCACTGTTTCTTAAGTTTCGATCAACATCAATTGCCCCGTCAATCGTCTCGATCATTGCCATCATGTCCATAGATAATCGGTCGAGCTCCTCAACACTATCTCCGATCATTTTTAGTTCTATTGGTGGCGCCGTTGGAGGACCAGCGCTAATCTCTTCTATTGATACTTTCGCCTCAGTAATTTCTTTAAATTTCCCTCGCAATTCAGTAGTAACCTCTAGAGAATTACGCTCCCTTTCTTTGTCTAAATTAATGAAAAATGAGGCTACTTCCTCACTGCTTGAGCCGCCCCCTCCGATGTCTACGCTGATACCGGTTCCGACGTTAGCCACATAGCTAATTACCTCTGGAACTTCTGTAAGAATTGACTCTACCTCACTCACTGTCTGGGATGTTTTTTCTAGTTTTGTACCGGGTGCTAACTCAATGTTTATAAGCATGAAATCAATATCTACTGCCGGGAATAAACCCGTTCTAAGCACTCCAGTGAATGGCAGGCTTAATCCTACCACCAATAATACCGTTAACCCAGCTATAAACAGTAATTGTAGTTTTCTTGCGTCAAGCATCTTACCAATGAACCGTGCGTAAACTGCTCGAAATTTTCTAAACACCTGATCAAACCATCTTTCGTCTGGCTTTTCGTGTTTAACTCGAGCTAATATCTCAACTGCTACCGGTGGTATAAAAGCTAATGCTACCAATAGTGAACTGGTTAAAGTTGCCGCTACAACTATTGGAATTACTCTTAAAAATTGACCAATAACGCCAGTGACTAAAATCATAGGAAAGAAGGCTGCGACCGTTGTCATAGTTCCGCCAATAAGCGGTTTAGTGAATTGGTCTACTACTCTAGCTGCCCTTTCTTGTAACTTCTTTTCCTTTATTTCCCTACTGTCACCTGCTAATATACTGTTGCCATTTTCGCTGCCGCTTTCAGCTTTCTCTTTCTGACCACTAATACCTTCAACTACTACGATAGTTGTGTCGACTAAAAGACCCAGTGACAAGATGAGCGAGAACAAAGAGATGCCATTCAGAGTTATGCCAGCCTGCGCAAAAACAAGGAAGGCCATCGAGAAGGTAAGCGGTACTGCCAAGGCTGTAATAAGGGCGGGACGCCATCCTAAAAAGAGCCAGAGTAGAGCAAAAACAATTATTAAAGTTTGAACACCACTTCTGTACACGTTATTTAATTGGGTACGAATATCGTCGGCGCGATCAGCAAACATTGATACTCTAATGTCTTCCGGCAAATTATTCTTTTCAAAAACAGATATCCTCTTTTTTACTTCATCCACAATGCGAACAATATTTCCGCCTGTCTTTTTACGCACAGATAGCGTGACTGCTGGCGAACTATCTTCTCCATTAACGCTCATACGGGACTCACTAGATTTATCTGCTAAGCCCAACTCGACTTCGGCGATGGTATCTAATTTGACTACTGACCCGTCTGGTAAAGCAACTGGTATCTGAGCTACGTCTCCTATGCTTTCAAAACGCCCTTTTAAGCGCAAATCGTAATTAAACTGCTCAGTATCTAGTTGCCCAAAGGGAGCATTTATATTTGAAGAGCGAATAACGCCCATTAATTGACCAATACTTAGTCCTAGATCAGCAAGTCTTTCAGGGTTCACCTTTATCTTTATCTCCTCTTGCGTACCTCCAGCTACGTCTACGTTGGAAACATTGGCAACGTCTTCAAGTTCATCGGCAAGTTCATCGGCGTATAAAGAGAGTAATCTCTCATCTTCAATACCACCTAGGCTTATGGAAATAACAGGTTCATCCTGAATGCTAATCTCTATTACTTCTGGAGACTCAGCATCTGCTGGCAACCCCCTAATACTACTAACTTCTTCGCGTAATGTTCTAATTGCTTCATCTAGATCTTGATCAGCTTCAAATTCAGCTACTACTGTTGAAATACCTAATCGAGACGATGAAGATAAATTATCTAAACCATCAATATTTATTAGTTCATCTTCAATTGGTGTAGTTATGAGTTCTTCTACGTCTCGTGCAGATGACCCTGGATAAACAGTAAAAACTATAGCCACTGGAATATCTATCTCTGGCGTTGCTTCGCGAGGCAAAGTTACAGCAGACCAAACGCCAAGGATAGCTAACCCCACTAAGATTATAAAAGTGACTTTGAAGGATCGTAGAAAATAATTAAAAAAGCCAGACAAGCCACCGTGGCGAACTCCTAGGCTGCCACTCTTCGTTAACGAACTATCTTTTGTTTGCCCGTCACTCATGACTCAATCCGAACGATGTCACCTTCTCGTAGCGTTCTACTACCACTTATGACAACCATTGCTTCCGCAGGCAAATCGACAGTCGCTTCAATATAGTCGCCTGAGTAGGAGATTGGCTCCACTGAGTGTTCGCTTATTTTTCCATTTTCATCTGCGGTCATTAATATGATGCCATTTTGACGTACTAAGACTGCATCAAGAGGAACGAATAGGTTATCTTCTCCAACAACACCAACTTGTAGTTTAACTGTGACTAAATCACCCGGATGTATTACTGATGGCGTTCCATCTATAAGGATATCTACTTGCCACAAAGCTATGTCGGTGCGAGGACCGTCAGCTAAACGACCAATTTCTCCGGTAAACTTCTGGCCCTTTGCTGTAATAGTGACTTCCTGTCCTATAGATAACTTTGCTCTCACCCCAGTAGATACGTCTAATTTTATTAAGGCTCCCTTAAAGGCAATAATCTCTCCAACCTCTTGCCCTGGCCGCACATAATCCCCTCTTTTAACATCTAGTCTTGTAACCTGACCTGCAACAGGACTTAGGACCTGAGATAACCTGACCTGCTCCGCAACGGCTGCTTCTTGTCCACCCAAGCTAACTCGTTGGCTTTGAATTTCTACACGCGCTCTGTCTTTGCCTTGTTTGGCAGAATTAAGTCCTTGGCTTGCTCTCTTAAGAGCATCACCTGTTTGTTGGTTCGCTTGATTCTCAGCTATTCTTGCTTGCTCCTGGGCTATTTGAGCTGCTTGTAAGCCAATATCTGCCGCTCTAACCACTTGATCAATTCTTTGTTCTGCCTCTGTTGCATCGTCAAAAGCGAGCTCTGCACGACGTAAAGACAAGCTTGCTTGTTGCTTACTCTTTGCCACTTGTGACGCTGTTAATTGTCTACCAGTTTTGGCAGCGTCAACTGATAGTTGGGCTGTTTTTATAGCGTTCTCTGCGGTTTTTAAGGTTTCTCTTTCGATATCATCTAGCACTACTAGAGATGACCGCACGGCAGCTAGTTGGGCTCTAGCAGGATTTGCTTCTACACCAGTATCTACACTCACTACGATCTGACCGGCGCGTACAGTCGAACCTAGGTTCATATTCACGGCCGTGATTCTTCCTCCAACTCGTGCCACTAACGGAGCACTCACTGCTGGTTCAATAGTGGCTGCTTTTTCGATAACTACGCCCTCAACTAGCTCTGACAGGGATTTTACTGTAACAACAGGAGCTTCTTCTTGAATCGCCTCTTTGTCATCTGAGCTGCTCTTATTTTTTAGATAAAAATTCGCACCCCCGACTAAGCCTATAACGACAATAATAATTAATATAAACTTACGTTTTCCCCCGTTTGTAATTGATTGTTTTGCTTCGTTTTTCATCTTTTTGATTGTTTTTTTAAGTGACATAAATAACAGATTATAATAACTTAAAGTTTTACATCCGTCAATCCTTTGTGATGAAGCTGCACAAGTTTTGTGTTCGCATTAATTACTGCAAAATCATTCCTCCTGAGTCATGCCAAACTAAGCCAATAAATAATGTTTTATCCACTCATGAGTTACTCATTAGCTACTGTTTTGTGTATAATTGGTTCATGATTAGCTCCTTCTTGTGGACCGCTACCATTCCGGCACTTCTCATTATTAGTGCCGTAGCCTTCCTTACGTCGGCGATACTGCAATTGAGGGGTATCAACTCTAAGCTAAAAACAGTATTTATTATTAGGTTTTTAGGCTTCTTACTACTATCTATAGCTATAGCAGCCCCTACTATTAGCTTCATAAATAATTTAGCTGCAGCGATTATTACAATCTTAAGCTCATTATTAATAGCCTTGAGTTATATATTGAAAAGCAAGAGTGCAGCCACTGAAATAAAAAAATCTCCGAAAATAGAGGATGTCGGAATAAAGAATAATAAAGCGCCTATTCAAGGGAAGGCTGTTGATGTTGCTCCTGTTTACAAGGACATAAGTAGCCCCTCCCCCGAGCCACAACAGCCAGTTAAAGCTGTGGTCACTCCGACACAGGCAACACGAAGTGCTATCAAGAAAGAGACTGGTCTTAGAGCAGCACCCTTAGTTCGCTTACCGGCGCAAAAACGTAAAAAAGCTCGCGCATTGGTAAATACACTGGTCGGGTTCGTTGTTTTTTTCCTTGTGGGATGGGGTAGCTATACAGTTGCTAAAAGAATCATAAAACCAGAATCTGGCATGGATGACTCTTCTCCTGAAATAAATGAGGAAGTAACGACACCAGTGCTACAAGACAATGGTTTGCTGGCTCCACAGGAAGAACAACCAACTGAACCGAGTCCGACTGACGAACCTATAGAGGAGGACGAGGAAGAAGTAATTTCTGAACCTGAAAAAACTTTAACTATAAAAGATACGGAAACGGGTTTTCTAAACGTTCGTGAAGGATCTAACACGGCCACTGCTATAGTTACTAAGATAGACCCTGGTGATACTTATGAGCTTCTAGATGAAAATGAGACCAGTACATGGTATAAAATTCAAGTAGACGATGATACAGCTGGCTGGATAAGTGCTAAATACGCCGACAAAAACGAATAATATAGGCGAGTCTTCAAAAAACTAGACGCATGCTAAGCCTTAAGCAATTTAGAAAAATAGGGCTAATTGTAATCGCATTGCTGTTGATTGGTAGTGGTCTTTGGCAGATGGAGCAGCCTCGACAATTAGTCTGGGGGGAATATTTTCAGCCACATGCAGACAATAGAGTACTAACACTTACAGCTAGTCGCTCCTTTCAACAGTCTTTTAAGCTTGGTCTGCACACTGTCGCTGGCTTGCTCTTAGAGTTGAAAGAAAAAGACTACAGCAATTATTCCGGTAGTATAAGAGTTACTGTTTCTCAAGAAGAAAAACAAACAACCAGCATAACGCCTCTTAGCCAAACAACACCCACAGGACATTTACTGGTTTCTTTTCCTGCAATAAAAACCAATAGTACAAAACCTGTATCTTTTGTAGTTACTCTTGTTGAATCAGAACAGTCTGTCGGTCTAAAATTCCAACCTGATTCAAAAAAATTTACTGATGGAGAGCTTCTTATAATAGAGGGTGCTGTAACCAAGAAAAGGAGTGGTCATATAGCTTTTAGCCCTCAGTACTTAGCATCCGCTCGCGAGCTCACTAACTTAGCGCTACTGCCTTGGTTAGCTTTGTTGGGGATGATTGTAATAGCAATTGCTTCCTACAAGTATCTACAAAAGAAAATACATACAAAGAAGAAAATATTTCACCTGTCACGTAGAGATGTTGTGTTAGCCCTGGTAATAGCAACCGTAGCCGGTGCTTTTGTTTGGCTGCATTTATTACCAGCAAATAGTCTTCCTACTAATGGAGATATGACTAAAGACATGCTTTATCTCCAAACAATTTCTCAGACAGTTATAAATGGGGATGTGCCCTTCTGGCATCATGCAACATGCGGTGGACAACCATTATTTGGTAACCCTGAGACTAGCGTGTTGAGTGCTGGCACTCCCTTAGCTTTACTTTTTGGTCCCGTCATTGGACTCAAACTGTTATTATCTTTTGAAGTTGCCGCAGCTGCATTAGGAATATTTTTCCTAGCTCGCTTCCTTGGTCTCAGGCCGCTGGGTGCTACATTTTCTGCCCTCCTACTACCCCTTAGTGGCTTTGTTATTAATCGTATCTTTCTCGGACACACTATGTTTGTTGGTGGTGTTGCCTTTATGCCATGGGTGCTACTCACGGGTTATCTTGGCTTTAAAAAACCAAGATTCTTAATTGTGTCGGCTATTTTAATTACTCTGAGCTTCTTTCGTGGTGACATCCGTATTGGTTTTTATACTTTAATGTCTTTTGGCATTATTTGCCTGATAACCTCCTTGCGGGAGAAACGATGGCAACCTATTGTAGCCTGCTTTACAATAATCGCTCTCGCGGCAGGATTCAGCTTAGTAAAAGCCCTCCCTGTCTTAGAAAGCGCTGAGCACTTCCATACCGAAAACCTCCCTGAGCTGGTTGTACCGTTGTGGCAACAAGAAGAATTGTTTAATGTTTTCTTAGATAAATCGCCTACTCGCGGTTCAATTGATGTGCTGAATGGAGAAAATGAAGGCTGGGAAAACATTGGCTTATATATTGGCCCCTTACCGATCCTTCTAGCTTTATTTGGCCTCTTATTCGCGCCCAATAGAGTAAGACTACCTTTTGGCTCTCTGCTTCTAGTAACCGTTCTTATAGGGGAGGGAACTTTCTATCAGGAGATTATGCGTCAACTGCCTGCGCTGGGACAACTTTTCCGACTGCCTTCACGCATACTAGTGATAACCGTTTTTGCCATCCTTATATTAGGTGGTTTTGCTTTGGATAAGATTAAGAAAGTAGCCCCACATCCAATCGGATCTATTCTGGTTATAATAATAATTATTGGAGCTACAGCTGATGTGATGCTTTATGCGGACCAAACGTTAAACCGAGCAACTTATATCCCCCCTCCAGACTTACAGGTAGCTGCTAACCAAACTACAGCACGAGCTTCTATATTTAACACCGAAGACTCTGTTATTCACCCAATAACTATTAATAAGGAGGGTTCAACTACCCCCTACTCCTGCCAAGACTTCAATGAGCAACCACCTTTTGAACTCCCGGAGACCAAGCCGTTAGCTATGGATCAATCCGACACGCCTTTAAATGCTTTTATATCTAATAATTCTATTGTTATAGCTCCAAGCCAAGATACCACGATTGTCCAGGTGCATACTTACGGATCCTCCTTACTTAGTGTTCAGAACGGATTCACTCTTCCTACGAACGAACAATTAGGTCCACTCAGTATTGCCCCGCAGGGTAGTCCTGTTATCCTAGATTATCGATCAACGGCCGCCCTTCCTGGTTTTCTTCTTTCAATGGGATTTTTCTTGCTTGCTTTAAGTACTATACAAATAAAAAAATCTAAAGATTAACAAGACCTGGAGTTAACAAGGCTATTGATAGTCATTGTTATCTATATTATATTCAGTAAGGATAGCTTGGATGGTTCTTTCATTTTTGTTGCAAGGGAGCGCTCTATGATTGGGTCGAGTTTTGTTTTGAAGAAGGCCGCCGAGACTCAGGTAGCCAAGAAAAGTAAGTGGAAGAAGGACGCCGAAGAAGAAATAGGTCACCATACCCGTGGCATTGCGACGACCCTGAGCATCAACTAGCCAAGAAGCACGAGTTAGTTATCGCTCAGACTCACGACGCGACTAGCAGCAACAAGAAATCGGCGCCACCGAAGTAAAAGTACTTCCGCCGATATAAGTGTCACTTAACTGAGAATACCTCGCTTAAAGGACACGCAGCCCATTCGAAATTTTCGCACACGCGCAAATATTCGACTGGGCTTTTTTATACAATAAGACTGTAACAGTACCGCAGCTATAAAGCTTAATGCGTAATGTTGTTTTGTTTATGCCAAGTCATTGCCCCCTGCATGGCCTTCTCAGTGGGCTTGTCGGTAATACGTGCAATCCAGTAAAGGTTTTCTGACACCGTGGGGTTACGTCCATTGTTAGCTGCTCTGAATAACGCATTAATTTTAGCGACAATACTAGCTGTTGTTACTTCAGTTGGCTTGGGGCCAAAAGATCCAATTGTTTTATGCCAACGCATTGCTCGACGAATTTTAGTTAAACTTCCTTTGTCGTTGCGAAATCTCTTCTTCCAGTAGATGCTTTCTGCTTCTGACGGTGCGCGTTTAAATATTTTTTCAAATGTTGCCTCAGTTAATAACGGGACTACAATATCCTTGAGCTCTACATCTTTAATACTAGATACACCGTTACAAGGATAGCCTAAGTCTCCGCAGGTGTATGTATTTGAATCTGAAGGGCAAGAATGCAGGTTATGACAACCAGACCTGTGAGCTAATACTGGCGACGCCAAGGCTGAAGCTAATATCCCCACAACACCAACTCCAGTCAGAAACTTAACTTTCATACCCTATTAGCATACTCCTGATAATCATTTCAGCGTAAAGAATCTTTGTTATGCCTTATTTGAATGTGTCTTTACGCCGCACTCGCTTCAAGCTTCGAAACCCGAAAGTCCTCTTTTCTTGGTATCTTTCCGTCGGCTGCTTTAATAAAGTTCTTGTGCATTTTATGAATCTCTTCTGCATCAAGGTTAGAAAAAGCATGCGCTGTATCAACCGATAATTGTCGAAAGTTAATGTCTTGTTCCAATACCTCTGGGTGCACCTGCAGTGCTTTGTCGTTGTACCCAATAAGGAATAGGCCTTTTAATGTGCGCACGCGAGATAACGCTACATATCCTTGCCCAAGCTCAAAAGCTCGTCGCAAATCTACTACGGCGGCATCAAGTGATACTCCCTGGCTCTTGTGTACAGTAATAGCCCAAGCTAAACGCAGTGGAATCTGTTCTACCCGCGCTAGTACACGCCCGTTATCTTCAATCGTCCATTCCATTTGCTCGGTGATTATGCGCCTACCGGATTTCGTTGTGACGACTGGGCATTTTGTGTGTTTATGCCAACCGGTAACTACACCTAACGTTCCATTTGCAAACTTTTCTTTAGGGTTATTTTTGGTAAACATCACCACCGCCCCTTCTTTAAGCATTAATTGTTCCGGTGATAAGCACCCGCGCTTAATTTGTTGCAGCAATGCAGGCTTACCTGTTTCTTTCATAGGAAAGCATTTGTTGGATCCAGCAATGCGATCGAGTCGTTTCTGATTAATCCGATCAACGTCTTCGTTATGTGAGTACAGGTGGGTTATGTCTTTTTTTAACGTGGCGTGGTGCTGGACACATCGTTCATTAAGCTGTTCTTTGTGTTCGTTGGTAATCATGGCCTGGCGGAGAGATGTTAGTATTTGTAGGAACTTCTGGTCCTCCTGACGATGCTGCTCAGACAGGTAGCAAACAAGCAACTGCAAACTCTCCCAAGCCGAGGAAGCGAAAGCAAATTCAGCCGACTCTTCATAACTCTTGGAAACCGGTGGCAGTTGAAAGAAGTCACCAATTAATATGACCTGCATTCCTCCGAATGGTTCATCGTTTTGCTTAACTGCTCGGCAGACATGATCAACACTATCGAGTACTCTCCCATCCAACATTGATACCTCCTCAATAATTAAAACTGCCACCTTGGAAATCTTCTTAGCTATATATTCAGTAGAGGCAATGCGGTCGATATCAAAATCCGATAAGTGTTTTTTTATACCAATTCCGCTCCATGAATGAATTGTTATTCCCCCAATATGAGTGGCTGCTATTCCTGTTGATGCTGTCACCGCCACTTTAATTTTCATCTCTCTTAAATATTTAATATAAGAGTTGATGGTGTGTGTTTTACCACTACCGGGCTCCCCTGTTAAAAAAACGTTGGCACCAGTTTTCAAGATATCTAGTGTTTCTTTTTGCGTCATATGATTATTTTATTTTGGTAGCTTACCACAGACGCAATCAACCTTTATCATGTAGTAACCTTTTTCTTTTCTGTCTTCTGGAATGAAACCGTAAACGTTGTCCCTTCGTTAACCTTTGTTGTGAAAGTAATAGTGCCTTTCATCTGCTCCATGGACATTTTTGCCGTATATAATCCTAACCCGGTACCACCAACTCTCTCCTTGCTACTAGAGTCGAGCCGTGAATATTTTTTGAACATCTTGTCTTTTTTGTCTTCTGGAATACCATACCCTGTATCGGTGACCGAGATGTTAAAGTTATCTCCTTCGGCGCGAGAGGTAATAGTAACTAGCCCCTCTTTTTTGTTGTATTTAATGGCGTTGGAGATAAGGTTATCTATTACATCAGAAAACTTATGTTTGTCTGCGAGAATATATATCCCAGCACTAACTGGTTTATCGTAGACAATTTTCATTCCTTTGGTATCAGCAAAAGCCATAGCCCTTATTACACTTTCTTGTAACAACCCGGCTACTTCTACTGGTTCGATTTCAACCTTTACATACCCTGCTTCTGATCGGCCCACCACAAGGAGGTTGTTTATTTGCCCCCTTAATCTGTGCGCTGCAACTTCCACTATCTTCAACTGCTTTTTAACATCCACTAACTTCATATCCTTGCCGGTTTGAATAATATCTAAATACCCAAGTATAGCGGTAACTGGATTACGAAGATCGTGCGCAATAATATTTATAAACTCATTCTTTAAATCTAATATCTTCTTGGCAGATCGTATTAGGAAGAAGGCTAGGGTGATAGCAAGCACCAAACTAATCCCCACAACAACCCAAGATACAATTTGGGACCAACGTACCAAAGACAGCGCTTTTTGAGATTCTTCGTCTGCATTCATTATGACGTTTGCAACTATTCCTAGCATCGCATATTTTTGATTGGCTAGTTTATCGAACCAATCACTCAGCTCTCTTGATTTTGTACTATAGCCACCTTCGAATGTTCTGCCGCGGGCAGTACCCTCGCGAATCATTTCTCTTTTTAATGAAAAATAATTTTTGGAAATATCTTGAAGATCAACTAAAACTGTCTCCGCACGTTGTAAGTCATCCTCGCTAAACACTTGCTCATCCTTACTTTGTTGCAATGTTGTTCTAAGACCGTTCAATAAACCTTCTGATCTCTTTTGGGCTATGTTTAGTTCGCCTTCTTTTAATATGACAATAGTTTCATCTAAAGATGAAAAGAATCTTTCCGACTCATTTTGGACATTGATAGCATTAAAGGATTTAGTCGTGCTTTCTCTGATTATTTCTTGGGCGCTATTCGACAGATAATTGGAAAAAATAGTGGTCGAGATCATCACACCAATAATAAGGACCATGCCACCACCTAGTAAGGTCCCTATTTTTAATCTTTGTAGATTCATAACTTCTTTACTTATACTAACATTCCTTTGTAAAAGATTCTTTCTTTACAACATAACGTTGTAAAGGATAAACGTAATACATATAATGTTTCTATGATAAATAAGAAAATTACTTACGGAATATTAGCAGTCAGCACAATAGCTGTCGTAGGTTTAGCTACCACTGCTTATGCTGGTTCAAAATCTGGCCATTTTAAGCATAGGTTTAATAAATCCGGATGGACTGAAAGCGTAAATAATTTGGGAATAGATTTTGATAAATTAAAGGAGGCCATGAAATCTGGTCAATCAATGGAGGAGGCGTTAGAGGATCAGGGAGTCAGCTATGCGCATTTACTAGAGCAAAAGAAGCAGGCCATGGTAGAAAAACTGGATGCACTAGTAGCTTCTGGAGAGCTTACGCGAGAAGAAGCCGATGAGAAGCTTGAGTATATGAGTAATTATAGTTTTAAGAAACCTGGTTTAAAATTTCACCACAAAGGCTTTAAGAGTGGCCACAACAAAAGGTAGTTGGCATGGTTATAAGAAATAGATTTTGAAAACTGTCCGTGAGGGCAGTTTTTTGATGCTGGTCATAACCAATAAATTAGTCAGTGTAATGTTTCTTTCAGCTTTGACGTGCCACTGAATAAATTGTTTGTATTGGATTTTTTTTAAAGAAACACTGTTGCTAACACACCCATCGTCACTAATATACCTCCCGTCACATTACCAACAGTTGGTTTTTCACCCAAAAAGATGAACGCCAATATGACGGTTAGCGCCACACTTAATTTATCTATCGGTGCCACTCTTGAGGCTTCTCCTAGTTGCAGCGCTTTATAATAAAATAACCAAGATAAGCCGGTTGCGAATGCCGACAATACAATAAAAATGTAAGAGTGTTTAGAAATTGAAAAAACTTCCTTCGCGTTACCTTGCACTAGCACAATCGCCCAAGCAAACAACACAATAATAACGGTGCGAATTGCCACTGCCAAATTACTATCCACTCCCTTAATACCAATCTTTCCGAATATTGCTACTAAAGAGGCAAATAAAGCAGACAAGATGGCGTATATAACCCATTTCATATCACCAATCGTATCACAATCAAATTTAAATAGGTGAGATTCACTTAATAATTAAACCTCGCATCAACACACTTGCTTAAACATGAAAATCTAGATAGCTTTTTTGCATGAGTTTACAAGTAGGGATACACGAGGCAGTATCGGAACCTTTAAACATGCAGAGACGAGAACCTCTTTACGTGGACCTCAAACTGAGATTCACGAACTCCCTTTCCGTTTTACTTGTACTAAGCCCAGCTCATCAAAGACCGAATTATCGCAAATCACGATGAAGTTGAAAAACGCATATTTCTGTGTCTTTGATCTAACCTGGAAACAAGTTGTGGAAAACAAGTAAAAAAGGCAGATGATAAGTAAAGATACCTAAGCCCCACTCCCTATTCTCCATGCAATCGAATTACTTCCCACACACGTTGATCATCATTGCCTAACCTCCAGAAGGCAAAATTTGAAATATTATATTCTTTAAACAACCTAAGTTTAGCCAACAAACTACGCTCATCTTCGAACCACACCACATGGTTTTTCTCGTCCTTAATGAATTCAAAGGTGCTGCTCGCCATCTTTTTATTGTACGAAATATCCGGCTCATACCGATCAATAATATTAGACAGCGCCTTGTGCGTTAATCCATGCCCCTCAACACCTTCCTCCCAATCATAGCCAAAAATTGGTACACCTATAAACAATTTATCAGCTGGCACGCGAGCCTGAGAAAATTTTAAAACCTCCTCTACCCAAGTGAGCGCAGCGACCGGCCCTGGATCGGTGTATTTTCCATGATGTCCGTAAGACATCACATAAACATAATCAGCAACTGCTGCTATAGCCCCTAAATCCTGAGCCTCAGCGCCAGCGACAGCTCCCGTCTCACCATCCTCAGTAATTGGCAAGATAGTCACCCCAAGTAGTTTATTGTTTTTGCGTAACTCCACCGATAGCTCTTGAATAAACGAAGTAAATTGTTCCCGCAAAACCACATCAAGACCTTCATAATCAATTATAACTCCATCATAATCACCCTTTACTACCATCGAAACAATATCCTGCACATGAGCAGACTGACTTTCAGCTGTGCCTAATAGACTATTAACTAGGTCACTGTCCCAACCCCTCCCCTTATCATTGTTTAAATTGGCCACCGATACCATCACTTGTACGTTATTCTCACGGGCCAACGAGATTAACGCATCATCCTGACTAGCCCGAGAATACAAAGCCAAGTCTCCATCCGCAGTCAAGTAATACCAAAACAACCCAATTGAATGAAAAACATCTGCATTTTCCTTGAAGCTCTCAATTGCTTCAGCTTGATCCCAATGAGGAATCCAACTGAAAACCTTTAAATCACCCAGCTTTAGTTGATCATCATAGTCACTATTATTCCAATTGCCTCTATCCAGCAACAAAAAAAAGATCACCAATCCTGAGATCACCAAAATTACCAATATTAAATGAAACTTAACCATATACAGATCGTATCATCCTTCTCTCATTGAAATATACAAGAAATAATGGAAGAATCTAAAAAGCGTAAGAATAATTACATCCGTCGGATAAAAAAGATTAAATCAGACAAACGACATCTAATAGATCCTATTAGTCTTGATATACTATGTAAAAAAGCCAGTCATGTAATAGAAACACTGGCCACCAACAACAAAAAAGAGGTAATAAGAGATATTATTGATAAAATAATAATTAAAAAAGATAACAAAGTAGAAGTATGCGGACGTATATCATTAAAACGCCCTCAAGAAGGGTTGAAAAGCTGTCATGCAAGTAGGCACTTAAATGGCGTTATCCCAACTATTGAATTTGAGTTTTACTGTTTGGTTCCAAAACCACGAACAAGGCGAATTATTGTTGAACGAGACAAGCTAAGTAGGATCGTGCAAGCTAACAGTCCCTCTTTAACCTTAGCTTCCGATCCCAACACCGTCACCAACAAGAGACTTTCGACGTAACATTAGAGCATTAACAGCCACAATAACGGTAGAAAGTGACATAAAGACAGCTGACACCGCCGGATTTAGTACAACCCCCCCAACTACAGCTACTCCCGCTGCCAGTGGTAAAGCTACAATATTATACCCAGACGCCCACCACAAATTTTGAATCATTTTTGTATAAGTAAATCGTGAAAGTCGTATTATCTTTGGAACATCTCTTGGATCATTTTTAACCAACACAATTCCCGCCGATTCAATAGCCACATTAGTGCCAGCACCAATCGCTATACCAACATCAGCTTGAGCAAGTGCCGGTGCATCATTAATACCATCACCCACCATGGCAACTTTTTTACCAGCTTTTTGCAGCTCTTTTACCTTGTCGGCTTTATGCTCTGGCAACACTTCGGCAAAATATTCATCAATACCAAGCTCACCCGACACCCACTTAGCTACTGCCTCAGAATCACCAGTTATCATCGCTACTTGTACGCCTTGAGCCCTTATTTCCGCAATTGCCTCTCGTGATTCTTCGCGGATTATATCACCTAGCATGATAACACCAGCTAACTCCTCGCCTTTAAGAACATAAATAATGGTTTTACCTGCGTCATTCTCACTTTTTACTTTCTGCTGATCTGTAGCTGAAAGAGATAACCCCGACTCACTCCACAAAGTATGCCCTCCGACTTTTACAGTTTGACCATCCAACATTCCGCTCACTCCCCTGCCAGGCAAACGTTTAAAATCTACAATTGAACTAATCGAAATATTCTGTTCATTAGCTTTTTTAATAATCGCTCGTGATACTGAGTGCTCTGATTTCGCATCAACCGAAGCGGCTAAATTCAAAACTTCTCCTTCACTAGAGACACCAATCGGAATAATACTCGTTACTCCATACTCTCCCTTAGTAAGAGTTCCCGTTTTATCAAACAAGACTACATCAATGCTTCGCGCTGCCTCTAGAGCTAACCGTTGCCGAACTAAAAAACCATTTTTAGCAGCCATAGTTGTTGAGATTGAAGCTACAAGAGGAATGGCCAGTCCTAAAGCATGCGGGCACGCAATAACAAGTACAGCCACCATGCGAGTAAACCCAAAATCAGCACCTCGTATAGGCAACCAAACAAAAAGTGTCACTAGCCCGGTCGCTACCGCAATTACCGTTAAATAAAAGGCTGCCTTATCTGACAGTAGCTGTAGTTTAGATTTACTAGCCTGTGCTTCTTGCACCAACCTCATAACTCCAGCCAAAAAAGTATCTTCACCGATCCTAGTAACCTTCACACGTAATGAACCATTGCCGTTTATAGTGCCAGCGATAACGCTGTCCCCTACATTCTTTTTTACGGGCTTTGATTCGCCCGTTGCTAAAGATTCATCAATGTCTGATATCCCTTCAATTATCTCACCATCAGCAGACACCTTGCCTCCAGGACGAATAATAACAACGTCATCAGTTTTAAGTTGCTCTAGTGAAATTGTTTCTGTCTTGCCATCCCGCTCAACTTCCGCTGTATCCGGCAATAGTTTAGATAACTCCTGTAAAGCACCTTGAGCACCCTTCACTGCTCTCATCTCCATCCAGTGACCTAGTAGCATAACCACAATCAAAGTAGTCAGCTCCCAAAACAGTGTTTCTTCTAGACCACGCAATACTTGGACAATACTGTAAGAATAGGCAGTCACAATCGCTAATGAAATCAAAGTCATCATCCCGGGAGCTCTACCCTTTAATTCCCGCCACGCACTAGCAAGGAATATCCAACCTCCATAAAAAAAGACTATTGAACCAAGCAGTAGTGGTAATAATTGAGCACCAGGAAAACTCGGTGGCTTCCACCCCAAAAATTGCTGCGGCAGGGGAGAATAAAGAATAATAGGAAACGTTAACACGAGGCTAACCCAAAACTTCTTAGCAAATACATTAGTGCTATGACCTTTATGCTTGTCACGCTCGTCATGACTTGGCTTGTCTGCATGACCCCCTTTATGACCACTATGCGCTGCTTCATCTTTAGTTTCCACAAGTGCCATTCCACACTCCGAACACATACCAGGCATATTTTGCCTAACGTTAGGATGCATTGGACACGTATAAGTTTTTTCTTGAAGGTTATCTTGAGCCATAGGCTTCTTCTGTATTCAGAATATACCGCTCAAAAAATTGCACAAACTTATAAATACCTATTTGTTATTAAGTGCTACTAATCATTACAACAATCAGGCCCACTCTCGTCATCATTGGAATTATCACCCTTGTCCAACATTGCTCGCCTAACAAACCAATACAAACCACCAACTAAAATTATACCAAAAGCAACATTAACGAATGGAATTGACTGCGTTACTCCCGTCACTTTCTCCGCCACACCTTGAATCATAGCCGCAACATGAGAGTCATCGACCGTCATGCCCAACTTGCCAGTGAAGGCAAGTCCCAATATCAGCAAACCACTACCAACAAACACAAAGGCAGCAATAATATTTGAACCATAAACAGGATACACAAGGTTTCCTAATCTAATCGAAGTGACTTCTCTCTTTAGCCAAGGTTGTTCTAATATATTGCCACGCTCAATCAATAGAGATGCTAGATAAAGAGGCGTTACCATACCAAGAACGTAAGCCACACCAACACCAACTGACAACAATATACTCGGAGACAGCGTGCTTAGTGTCAACACGCCAAGTAACACAGGCGCACAACAAGCCGACGTAACTCCACTAATTACACCCAAAGTGAACACTGACAAAGCATCCATTCGACCAGCCTGCATACCTCGTTGTTTAAAACGTGGCATCGGCAACTTAATACCCAGCAAAGCTAAAACACCAATAGCAACCATCGCTCCTCCGCCAACAATATACGTCTGATTATGCAAGCGAAAAAAGAGCTCCGACAATACTTTAGCACCTAACACTATCGGCAGCATAACTGCGAATATACCGGTCGAATAGATAAGGGTCATAAGTAGCACTCTCTTTCTCTCCTTGAAGACACTACCAAAATAAGCTGGCAGGAGGTATGAAATACAACAAGGCGCAAATAAAGCCACCATGCCTGCTACAAAAGCTGCAACCAATGAAATATTGTAGACAATATCCGTACCCATAGCTAAATCACCGTTCCGTCAAGAACGAACATCAGATCCGGACGTGTTGCATCATTCGTCTCCATCTTCACTTGCCTATCCATTACGCCAACTCCTTGCGGACCATGAAATGCAGGGTCAAATACCACTTTAAGCTTCGCTTCTCCGCCAGCTGGCACTTCTAAGACATAACTAGACTTAGAATGCATATCAAACTTAGGCGACTTCCTACCATCGGCTTCTATTTGCGCAGTCGTACAAGTACAAGAGGTTACGACATTAAATAATTTTAATGCGCTAGTGCCTTCATTAGCAATCGTAAACTCAGCTTCAGCATCACCACCTTTTATAGGAATGTCCCCCCAACTATGAGTCTTACTGGAAACCACGGCCTTTGCCTCCGCAATCTGCTCAATATGAGACGTAGGGTCCGTTCTGCTCATAAATAAAGCTCCACCACCAATTAATACAATTGTGCCGATAATCACACCGGCAATAACATATGATTCCTTCATAATTAACCTTTAGTTAATATTCGTTATAACGAATATATCTTTATCATATTCACCATCAAGAATATGATCGCGAATAAGACAATTTAATTAAGTTGCGTCAGTCGACTGAAGCTTGTAGCTTGCCGAATCGACTGACTAACAAGTATTTTTCTAATTAACTGCCAAGCGCCTGGTCAACCAACTTCTTTACCGATGCATAAGGCTGAGCTCCTGATAATGGCAGCTTCTCTCCACTAGCTGTAATCACCACGCTATACGGTGTGCCTCGCCCACCCGCTGCTTGAGCATCACTTATATCAGCTTCTACTTTGGCAGTAAATTTGCCTGATTCAAGGCAAGACTCAAATTGCTTAATATTAGCTACGCCAGCTGCTTGAGCCAGTTTGGGTAAATCGGCTAATACTAACCCGTCGTTTGATGGGGTGGTCTCGAATATCTTGTCTGTCATCTCCCAAAACTTACCTTGTTCGGCTGCACATTCTGTAGCTTCAGCCTCCTTTTTTGCCTTGCTATGTAATGATTCCAACGGGAACTGTCTATACACCCACCGCACATCATTAGGATATTCTTTTACTAACTTCTGCATAGTTGGGTGAAAACTCTTACAGAAAGGACACTCAAAATCAGAATATTCAATTACTGTAACTTTAGCATTTTTAGCACCTAGAATATGATCTTCGCTAGTTACTGCTCGAATTTCACCTACCGCTGGCTGAGCTGGCGCTGCCGCTGGCTTTGCCGCGACATCGTTTTTAACCACTTGAGGTTCAATAGCAGTTTCTGTACTAGGACTATTAGTCCCAAAGTAAAGAGCACCAGCAATTAACGCCCCAGCAATTACAATAGCAAACGGAACCCCCATAGCATTAGGTTGACGCTTAGTCGACATTGATTCGTTATTAGTCATAACAAGTTTCTATTAATTATTAACAACAAAACTAACCGGCTATACCGGCAAGTTATATCCCATAAAAAGAAACCTAGTAAATTTTAGAACGCAAAATCCCCGCTGAAAAAGCTCTTAAAATAATATCGTGTAGCTTTGCAATAGTCTTAGACACTTCGATAATGAACTTCCCTACTAACCCCCTAAATGCCTCACGTAAATTAAGCGGTAACCACAGAGTAGTGAGCACCAATAAGTTCACAATGAAAAACAACACTAATGACAAAGCAATTCCACCCTCTTTTTGCGATATTACAAAAGTATCAACAAACATATTTGTGCATGCATTCATGCCACTATGCTGCATTGCCGGAGATGACACTAAACCTGAGCCGCAGCCTAAGACAGCTACAACAAAGACCGCAAGTAGACCAAGCCCCACTACCTGAGAACCTATAAGTACTTTTTTAGAAAGAAAAATCATTATTTTGTATTGTAACGTTACCTTACCTCTTTTGCTAGTTACTTAAAAAGGGAAAGCTTGAACTATAAAAAACCTTATAATAAACTCGCCCGATGTCTTTAACCTCTTTTGACCTCACCTCCTGAAATCCGCTTAGTGATCACATGAGTTTACAAGTAGGCACTCAAGTGGTGTTATCCCAACTATTGAATTTGAGTTTTATTGTTTAGTGTCGAAGCCGCGTATAGAGCGAATTATTACTGAGCGAGATAAAATAGATAGAATAATTCAGTCCAAAACTACAATTATTAGCTAAGTATTTTTACAATCCCCTTGTCCGCATCCACTTCTACCTTATCCCCATCTTTCAACACCTGTGTAGCAATTTTTGTACCGATGATGCACGGTGTCTTTAGTTCTCTTGCAATAATCGCCGCGTGCGACAGCATACCACCCCCATCCGTCACTATCGCACTTGCTTTCTTCATCAACGGCACAAAGTCCGGATCCGTCATACCCGTCACTAACACCTCACCCTTCTCTAACCTAGGCTGCTTATAATCAAGTACCACACGACATATACCTCGCACCTTGCCCGCATATGCAACTGTTCCACTCATTTCATCCGTTATCTCATCAACCAACCAAGTAGCTTCAATCTTACCCACCTCTAGAGCAGATAATATATGAACCCCATCCTGCTTACTGAAATACACGCCAGAACACTTATAGCGTTGCCTAATAACTTTCAAACTTGGTAACTGCCCCGTCTTTAAATATTTATCCAGCTCCGCTCGCGTCATCATCACTATCAGGCGAGCTGGATAACCCGTCTGCTGCTCCAGATACTTAGCTAATCCATCAAACATATCTGCGCTTACTTTATAAAACCGCTCAGAATATATTCTAGCTTCCTCTAATACTTCTCTGGCCTTGCTCGCCTCTGGTGGTAAATAATTATATACAATCTTAGTAGCAACATTATACATACCGTAATCCTGATAATAACCACTTAATGCGGGTAATTTCTTCAAAAAAACGCTCGGCTCGACCCTTAGCTCCCGCATCAACTTGTCCGCTGCTTTTTTAAACCCGTCCGCCCATTTAGAAACATATTCAAGATCTTCTGCCAGACCAGCCAAATGCTCACCCAAATTACGCAAATCTTGACTCGGCAACCTAGCCGAAGCTACCCCATTCTTATACAACACAAGAAAATGATCAATTGATTTCCCGAACTCCTCCTGCATAGCATCAAAATAAGTATCGGATGCCTTTGACACTTCTAATAACGGAAAAGGCCCGCTCCAGTCTACATACCAGTCTGTACTAATGATTTTCTTTATCGACTCTTCCCTCATAACGCTATGCTCTTTTAATAACCTTAACCACACCCTTATCTGCATCCACCTCAATCTCATCACCGTCCTTTATTACAAACGTTGCAGTTCTCGTGCCAACGATACAAGGAATACCATACTCCCTGGCCAGGATAGAAGCGTGTGATGTTATGCCCCCTTCATTCGTCACGATCGCAGCCGCCTTTCTAGCTAGACTCACCATAGTTGGCTGCGTCATAGTCGTCACCATAATGTCTCCCTCCTTAAAACGGTCCATGTCCTCAAGCAGACGTTTCAAATCCTCAACCACTATGATTCGCGCTTTGCCTTTAGCCCGACCAACATTTGCCGAAACACCCGTAATCTCTTCCGAGCCCTCACTCGATGAGTCTACCTCTCCAATCAGTTCTTCATATTTCTTCCTCGCCTGTTCTGATTCATTAAAACTATAGTCGCCATTTTCGAGGGCAACTGCATATAGTTTCCTTCGATCCTCTATATTTTCATTTGATAAACGCTTCCCTTCTCTAAGTAGCATCAACATATTATCAACGGTGTAGCTCATTAACAATTTTGTAACACTAATGCCAGCCCTATTTGATATCTCTTCGAACATTGGCAAAAATAGGAATTCGGCTCCGCCCCACCACGCTTTCATTCGCAATCGATCAACTGCCAGTTCACCAAAAACTCTAGACAGATAAGAAATATCTGGATCACTACCAAGTTGCTCAAGTAGCTCTTTATGTTTCTCACTGTGCCGCTTCAAATTTTCTTTCGCCTGCTCGATATGCTCCTTGCGTTCGTCTTCTGACACAGACTTTAGATCACTGAATTTCGTTTCGAGGAATTTGTGTATCACATCCTTATTAAACGTATTAAAGAATAGCCACGGATACTCCTGTGCATGTCGCCATAACGATTCATCATCTATTCGTTCAAATGATCGCTCAAGCGCAGCCACTTCTTCCTCTTTGATTAAATCCATTTCAAGAGGAGTAGTAAGGATGATGAACTGATTTTCCAATGATCCACCACTGCTTTTCTTTTTTATAAGCTCCTCCAGCTTTTCCTTTGCAGCCTCCAAGTACTCTGGTTGAGAAACTTTGAAGTATGCCCAAGTTCGCTCAAAAAGGTCCTGATACTTTTCGTAATGTATTGCGAGGTTTTCATCGCTCAGCGCTTGGAAATCGGCTTGTTTGGTTTCCTCGTATATATCTTTGAATTCTTCCCGTACTCTCTTTGACTGTGCAAGATGTTCATCAAGAAATTTGTGATCCAGCACAGCCTCTCCAGCCTTAAGCGCAGCTGGCACATCCGAAGAAAGATTGTACGTATGAACCTGACCCTTTTTTACATACATAAACACATTTTTATTTTCGTTTGCTATCAAGTCTCGTAAACGAACGTAGCCGCGTAGCCATGACTCAGTAGAAATTACTGAATGCATCTCTCCCCAAGAAAACTCATACTTTCCACTCTGCGCTTGTTGACCACTTGTCAGCGTCGTAATTGGTCGACTCTGCGTAATATAAAACTTACCCCTAGCTTTCGCCCACTCCACATCTACGGGAAAACCATAATGCTTCTCTATATTCACTACCATCCTAGCCAACTCCAAGACCTCCTTGTCTGAAAGTACAGACTTTTCTCCCTCACTCGTTGGAATATCCTTCCACTCAGTCCCACCCTCTTCTCCTCTAAACAATCCCCGCTCTTGAGTACTTATATTCTTATCTAATATTTGTTCTGTACTTTTCTCAACCACATAACTATCCGGTGTAATTAAGCCTGACACTATTGCCTCGCCTAACCCCAACCCAGCTTCAATAATTAATTGGTCGTGATCTTGTGTGACTGGATGTACAGAGAAAACTATTCCTGATTGTTCACTCTCTACCATTTCCTGAACCACCACAGCAACAGATATTGCCTTACCCTTATGTTTCTTATCGTCCTTATCTACATGAAATCCTTTTTCAAACCCATAAAATATGGCTCGGGGTGTGAATAACGATGCCCAGCATTTTTTTACATTTTCCAATAAAGTGTCTTTATCTGTATTTAAAAAAGTATCTAATTGCCCTGCCCATGCAGCATCTTTACTATCTTCTGCTGTAGCGCTAGAACGAACTGCTACATACTTAACTCCCAGTTGTTCATGAGCTTTTATAATTTCATTTGAAATATTAGTTGGCATTTCAGCACCCATAATCAAACTAGTTATTTTAATTGATGCTTTATCGACAGCTGAAATTACGTTGTGATCTACTTGATCCAATATTGCATCCAATTCAATATTTAAATCCGTTTCCTTCAAAAACTCGTCAAAGGCAATAGATATTAATACAAAACCAGGTGGAACGGGGATATCTGCCCCAGTCATTTCACCTAACGATGCTCCTTTACCTCCAGCAGTTAACACGTCGTCTTTATTTATTTTCGTAAATGCATTTATGTATTTCATAGGATAATAAGCGGTTTAATATACTAAAAATAACTGTTTTTGCGAATAGTTGCACTTTACGTTACATTGCTCGCATGTCATCACTTCAAGTCGGAATCGTTGGTTTACCTAACGTTGGGAAATCTACTTTATTCAACGCTTTAACCAAACAAGCGGCTAAAGCGCAAAACGTACCATTCACCACTATTGAACCTAACATTGGCGTTGTTGCTGTGCCCGATGAACGCTTAGATAAACTTACTAAAATTGCTGAATCAGTTAAAATAACGCCTACTATTATTGAGTTCGTAGATATTGCAGGTTTGGTTAAGAACGCGCATAAAGGCGAGGGGTTAGGTAATCAGTTCTTAGCTAATATTCGTGAAGTTGATGCTATTGCTCACGTTGTTCGTTTTTTTGATGATCCTGGAATTACTCACGTTGATAATAATATTGATCCTGAGCGTGACATTGAAACTATTAATACCGAGCTAATATTAACCGACCTTGGAACCGTCGAGAAAATGCGCAGTAACTCTGAAAAGAAAGCGAAAGGCGAAGACAAGGAAGCTAAGGCTCTTCTTTCTGTATTAGTTAAATTAGAGAAACACTTAGGTGATGGTTATCCTGCTCGCACTCTAGTTCTTGAAGAAGATGAGATGATACTTAAAAAACAGGTTTCTTTACTTACAGATAAACCTGTTTTGTATATTGCTAACATTAATGAGGAGCAAATCAACACACCACCAGAAAATCTTAAGAAAGTTACTGAAGAATATAAGGATGTTATGCCTATTTCTGTGAAAATTGAGCAGGAACTTGTTGAGCTTCCTCAAGATGAAAGACTTGAATTCCTCGCTGAATATAATCTAGAACAAACCGGTTTAGATCGACTCATTCAAGCTAGTTATAAACTATTAAATTTAATTACTTTTTTCACATCAGGACCTACAGAATCCAGAGCTTGGACTGTTTCTGCTGGTAGTAGAGCTCCTCAAGCTGCAGGACAAGTTCACTCTGACATGGAGCACGGCTTTATCCGCGCTGAAACAGTTAGTTATGAAGATTTGGCGAATGCAGAGTCTTACGCAAATGCACGTGCCCAGGGCAAAGTTCGCGATGAAGGGAAAGAATACATGGTAGTAGACGGTGACGTCATGCTGTTTAAGTTCTCGAACTAAATATATTTGCAGTGATCATTGTTTGATCAGTTTTGTCGGCGGTTATTGACATTTAGGTTTATTTCGTTTATTCTTCGTAATGCTTGTTCTTTACCCCCACAACAAAGTTTGGAGATTGTGAATGCCACACGTGAAAGCAGAACGGATTCGACAGGAACTTAACTCAAGTTCTTTCTACAACCTTAGACACCTTCGTGTTAAAGTGGATGACAAACGTATTATCTTGTCTGGCCGCTTGAAGACTTATCACGAGCGTCAGCAAGCTATCGGTATAGCTCTCGGCTTTGAATCAAATGTTGAAGATTGCATGCAGGTTGTTTAATCTACTAACTTTGCACCTTTTATAAAGCACCCCCCAGGTGCTATTTTTTTACCTTGAATTCAATAAAAAACCCTGGATAAAATCCAAGGTGAGGTAGAACAAGTTGAGTAGTACTTAATGCTCTACAAATCGTTGCGTACACCACACTGCCAATACTAGAATACAGGCTGCTCGGTGCAATTAAAATCCTTTTCTACTCTTACTAGTTCTGCAAAAGCTTCCGCTGCAGTCATTCCTCTAAAGTCCATCAAAAGCCTCATAGCACACGGTGCCCACACTTGGTTTACCTGCTTACATAAGCCCTCTTCATCTGATACTTTAACATCATACAGTACAGAGCCACCGCGCCTATAACCTATCATTACTAGCTCTAGTTTCATGTCACGTCTCCTTCATGGCTACGCAAATGTCGTGTATTTGTCCAAAAGAACACTTTCTCAAAGTTACTAATAAAACTATGTTATGACAAGTTTCTATTTTTGACATAAACTGCTATTTACAGTAGTATTCATAAGCCTAGTCAAAACAGCTATTAGCTGGCAATTAAGCCTGACTTGGCAATATAAGACACTTTTAAGGATTTAATGTATCCTAATAAAAACTAAAACAATTATGCAAGAATACGAAATAACATACTTAGTTGACCCAAAACTTGATGAAAAGAGTAAATTAGAGCTGGATGAAGTTATTGACAAAAAGATCCTTGATAACAAAGGAGAGGTTAGCTACACGTCAGAAACTGACGCGCCGGGCAGTCGTCGTCGACTAAATTACCCTATTAAAGATCAGCGAGTGGTCTGGTTACGAGTTGTCCAAGCTAAATTTAATCCTAACAAAATAGAGAAAATACGAACCATAATACGAAAACAGAAGGATGTGCTTCGCGTATCTGTATTGCAGACAAGCCGTCGAGAAGAAGTGTCAGGTAGTGCTTTAGAGGCAGCAAGTAAACCTGATGTTAAACCTGAAATTGAAGAGAAAGATAAAGTTCCTGCCAAAAAAGTTACAATGAAAGAAGTGGAAGGTAAGATTGAAGAGGCCCTAGAAGAAGAGGTAAAATAAGGGTAAGAACGTAAATTTTAACATACAAAACTATGGACCTAAACAAAGTTATGATAATCGGGCGCTTAACAGCTAACCCAGAGGCAAAAACTACCCCTCAGGGCATCACTGTTACTTCTTTTAGTGTTGCTACTAGTCGAGTTTGGAAGGACCAACAAGGAAACCAGCAAGATCGTACTGAGTATCATAATGTTGTGGCTTGGCGTAGGCTGGCTGAAATATGCACTCAATATCTAGCTAAAGGGCGCCAAGTATATATTGAAGGATATTTACAAACCAGATCGTGGGATGGTCAAGACGGCAAAAAGAATTACCGCACTGAAATTGTCGCCGATAACATGATTATGCTTGGAAATCGTTCTGACTCAGCAGCACCAGCATCAGCAACGCAGCAGCAGACTGTCGCAACACCAAGCGAACCTAGTGCTGTCGCAACAGAGCCCGCCGCAGAACCTGTGGCTGTTGCCGAAAAAGAGCCTGAAGTGGCTGTTGCCGAAAACGTAAGCGACGAAGATATTCGGATTGAAGATATACCTTTTTAAGTTACTAGTATTAAATTATGAAACATAGATCAATCAATACAGTTTGCATGTTGTGTGCGGCACGAGTTACTCAGGTGACTTTTCGTGACACGGAAGTGCTCAGAAATTTCACTAGTGGTCAGAACAAGATACTGCCTCGTAAAAAAACCGGTAGTTGCGCAAAACACCAGAGACATATAGCACGAGAGGTCAAACGTTCTAGAGAAATGGGACTGTTAGGTTATCGTGGACAGTAAGCATCCGGGCAAACCCAAAAATTTAAATATTCAGTATGCGTAAAAACTTCATTCCCCGTAATGATGGTTTTGATTGTGAAGTTTGCGATGAAGAGGTGCCGCCGGCACCTGGCACGTTTCGCAACCACTGCCCTGCCTGCCTTACCAGTAAACACGTTGACCAAGAAATACCTGGTGATCGTGCTAGTGATTGTTATGGGGTTATGCCAACAATTCGTTACGTTGGCACGGATCCCGAAAAATTAGACCTTATTCAAAAATGCACTATTTGTTACAAAGAGTCGGTTAACCGAACTGCGCCCGATGACAATGTGTCTCAGTTATTCGACGAGGGTTTTTTAGAGAATAATATTTGAGCTCAAATACTCAAATATTTTTGTTACATCGTCTCTTTATCCTCTTTTTCAACGGCTTCCCAAATTTGTTTCTCTATTTTTTTAGCTAGCTTCTTATCTTCCTTTAATGTTCTCTTTGAAGCTTCGCGTCCTTGACCGAGCTTTACGTCTCCATATGACAACCAGCTGCCTGCTTTTTTGACTATCTTATACTCCACACCCTTGTCTACTAGATCCCCCTGCCAGCTGATGCCTTCGTTATACATAATATCAAATTCAGCCACCTTGAATGGTGGAGCTACCTTATTTTTTACTATTTTAGAGTAGACTCTGTTGCCAATTACTTTTTCGCCCCATTTGATCTGCGCTCGTCGTCGCACCTCTATCCTTACGCTTGAATAAAACTTTAATGCCTTACCACCGGTTGTTGTTTCGGGGTTGCCAAACATTACTCCAATTTGCATACGAATCTGATTAATGAATATTACCGTCGTGTTCGACTTGGCTGTAATGGCGGTTAACTTTCTTAGCGCTTGACTCATTAAACGCGCTTGTAAGCCCATATGAGAATCACCCATTTCTCCTTCAATTTCCGCTCTTGGAGTTAAGGCTGCGACTGAATCAATGACTACTAAATCTACGGCTGCAGATGAAACTAGGGTTTCTACAATCTCTAAGGCTTGCTCTCCTGTATCCGGCTGGCTGATTAGTAAATCATCTATCTTAACTCCTATTTTTTTTGCGTAGTTCGGATCCAATGCATGCTCGGCGTCAACGTATGCTACAGTACCACCCATCTTCTGTGCGCTAGCAGATATATGCAGAGCTAGAGTGGATTTACCGCTAGATTCTGGGCCGTAAATTTCTACAATTCTTCCCCTGGGAACCCCTCCTATTCCTAGGGCTATATCTAGAGAAATGGACCCGGTGCTGATCGCATCTATATCTACCTTCTTAGCTTCGCCAAGTTTCATTATTGCACCCTCTCCGAACCTCTCCTTTATTGACTCAATAGCAACCTCAACAGCACTGGTCTGATCTTCTTCTTTTGTCTTCAGGCTCGCTTTTGGCATCTTCTCAAACTACCTCGCCAACCTATCCTATGCAATACCACCTTATACCCAATAACTAATTTTCCGACTAATGGATAATTATGAGCGAGGAACAAGTAAGTGTTTTTGAATTAAGTTTGTTCGTCCACTTACCCCTACAGCTTCCACTTGCAATACATTTATCCCAGTCCTGAGAGGCAGCCTATACACGAAGCTATTAGTATCATCTAGCAAAACCTTTTCTTTGTTTACGCTAATTTCAGCTTCATCTTCTGCCTTTCCTCGCACGATAACTTCTTTCTCATTTTGCACTAATGTTTTTGGCTCCAATAATTCTAGCTTCGGCACCCTAACAAATGTGTTTATTTGCAAACCAATGTAGCTAGCTACTAGCAAAACCATAAAAGCAGCTGTGCTTATAAAAATTCCTGTTGGTGTTAAGGCTCTTTGTAACCATGTTGATGGTACATGCAAATTTAAGGGTTTAGTTTCCCGCACACTAGCTAAAGTGCGCAAAAAAGCATGCCAGGAGTCCTTGGTGTCGACGTTTAGATAAGAAGCATACTTAATGTATGCCCCTTTGGCATACACCTCAGCGGAAAATGCGGAAATGTCTCCTTGCTCTAAGGCAACTAAGTATTTAGGAGGAATCCGCAGCCTGGTGGCAACTTGATCAATAGACATGTGTCGTCGTATCCTAACCTCCTTTAATTTCTGCCCAGCCCGTCTGTCAAAGACGGGTAGCTTGGTGTTTTTAGTCACCATTGATTCTCTCTTGGCGACAGCTGATCTTGATCGCTATCATCCTCACTATCAACGCCTAGTTCATCTGTTGGCGTAGAGTTTTCAGGTAAGGACTCTTCCTCTGTTGCTTCAACTAATATTGGTCTCGGCTTATTTCCCTCGGCGGCTCCGATAACTTGCTTCTCTTCCAACATATCCAGTATTCTAGCGGCCCTAGCATACCCCACCCTGAGACGACGCTGTAATAAGCTGGCACTTGCCTTGCCGGCTTGAACAACTACTTTCTGCGCTTCTCCAAGTAGTGGGTCATCATCAGATGCACCTCCTCCACTACTAGTGCCACCACTGTGAGCTACGGTTACTATGCTTTTATCGTACTCTGGTTCACCGGAGGCTTTAATTACTTCAACCACGTCACGGACCTCTTCTTCGGTCACAAAACCTCCTTGTATTCGTACTGGCCGGGCTTTGTCCCCTGCCAAATAAAGCATGTCCCCGCGACCGACTAACTTTTCCGCTCCCGCCATATCGATGATGGTACGTGAATCAACCTGTGAAGCTACAGTAAAGGCTACTCGAGCAGGCACATTAGCTTTGATCAAACCGGTTAGAACATTAACTGATGGTCGCTGTGTTGCAAGCACTAAGTGAATTCCTACAGCTCGTGCCATCTGACTCAAGCGAACAATAGGCCCCTCAATTTCTCGCGCATGCTTACCCATCAAGTCGGCTAGCTCATCAATTACTATAACAATATATGGTTTTGCTTCTGTAGGATTATTTAAATTAAAAGAAGGTAAGTTACGGGATCCAGATTCTTCTAATATTCTGTACCTTAGCTCCATCTCCTCAATAGCCCATTTTAAAGCATTTACTGTTTTCTCTGTATCAACAATAACTGGTGTCAGTAAGTGGGGCACACCGTTATATGGTGGCAACTCAACTCTCTTAGGATCAACCAATATTAGCTTTAACGCGTCTGCCGAATTTCTGAATAACCATGAAAGCAATAACGCATGAATACTGACGGACTTACCGGCGCCAGTTGCTCCGGCAATAAGCATGTGGGGCAATCGATCCAACGACTCAACGATAACCTTACCTGACACATCTAACCCTAAAGGGAAGGCTAATGGGGACTCAGCTTCTTTGTACTCTTTAGAAGTGAGAAGATCCCGTAACCTTACTAATGAAGGTGCTTTGTTTGGTATCTCAATTCCAACTAGGTTTGTATTAGGTATTGGAGCTTCAATACGAATTGGGTGGGCTGCTAGTGCTAAAGCTAAATCATCCTGCAGGGCAGTAATGCGCGATAGTTTAGTTCCCTCTTCCGGTCGTAGCGTGTACTGCGTAACCGTTGGCCCCATGTTAGTATCACCCATTTCTACTTGCACCCCGAAGTGTTCTAACGTGCGCCTGACAGTTTCCTTTATAACCTTCTCATCATCCTTGTTGAGCTTCACCGTTGTTGATGATCCATGCAACAACTTAAGTATGGCTGGTTTGTATCTGCGACCAACGCTGCGCTGATTATTAGCTTTTTCAGATCCCCCTTCTTGTTCGTTTGGTCTTTCTGGCTCTGCAGTATCGGGTGCTCGCACCACCGGATTAACACGAAATTGCGGAGCTCTACCAGTATCCTCTTGCTCCGTCTCATTGTCTTCCTGGTTCCCATCTGACCATTTGCTGGCTACTTTCTCCCACAAGTCTGCCGGGGAAATTCTGAAGGTTAATATAAGTCCGATAGAAAAGGCGCCTAGGAAAATAAGGGTGGCCGCCACCTCTGACAATGCTTGGCTTATAGGGAAGCTGAGCAAAAATCCCAAATACCCTCCGGCTTTTCCTTCGTGCGCAGCCTGCAAGGCATCATCCACTGAAGCCCCAAAGATATGCAGTAGTCCGAGTAGGCCAATTATTGCAATTGCGAGACCGATTACACGCATCCTCTCCATTGTTAGTCGCTGAGGCCATATTAAATATCCACCTAAGGCAATAAGTCCAAATGGAGCTAGATAACCCAACCAACCAAATAACCTTTTTAACCCCATTTTGATTCCCTCGCCTACGGGTCCTGCTTCATTAATAAAGCTAAGTAAAGCTATTAACGAAAAGATTATTAGGATAATACCAAATATTGCTTTTTTCGCATAAGGCGATAGCCAGCCTGTGTTGGATGGTTTAGCTGAAGACTGTCGCCCTCTTTTCTTCTTTGTCCTAGAAAATGGATTTAGTTTCATAAATTTAAAGACAAAAAATATAAATGCCACACTCCGCCGCAGCGGGGCTCGCCTCAGTGGGCGGTAATGGCAATGCCACGATACTCGTGTGTGTTTAGTATACACTAAAACCAACTAAACTTGACAAATGTTAATTTTAGTATTGATTAAATAATACACAGTGTATTTGCTACAAAAAAACCACCAAATTGGTGGTTTTTCATATGTTTATTATTCTCCCTAGTCTTTGGACTTCTCAGCTTCCTTCTCTCCTTTTTCTCCTTCTTTATACCCTGTTCCGACTGGAATCAATCTTCCAATAATAACGTTTTCTTTGAGTCCCTCTAGCTTATCTGCTCTACCAGTCACGGCTGCATCAATCAATACTCTAGCTGTCTCCATGAAGGATGCTGCGGCTAAGAAGCTTCTTGTAGTCAAAGATACTTTAGTAATACCTAGAAGTAACCTTTCACCGACTGCTATTTTTTTCTTGGCTGCTTCTGCCTTTTCGTTAGCTAGTAAGAACTCAGATAATTCTACTATTCGCCCTGATAACAGTTCCGTGTCTCCTGATTCAAATACCCTTACTCGACTCAACATTTGTCGCACAATAACTTCTAAGTGCTTATCATTAATAGTTTCTCCTTGAATCGCATATACTCGCTGAACTTCGCGCAAAATATATTGCTGAACAACTCGAGCTCCTACTGCTTCAAACAGATCTTGTACATTAACGTGTCCTTCGGTTAGTTGGTGCCCGGCTCCTACTTCGTCACCATCCTTAACATTCAAAGTGGCGTTACCAGACATTACGTACTCTCTGACGTCTTTACCCCGACCACGCACAGTCAGTAGGTTATCTTTAATTGTTACAGTTCCACCAAAAGGAGTTTTTATCTTCTCTCCCTGAACATCAATAAATAATAGTTCTGATTCTTTTACTGTCTTGCCGCTTTCTATTCCTTCAGTCAATTCCCCACCATTAGTATCGAAACTTCTGGTCTTTGTGTTTTTGGAAGTAACCGTTAATTTTATCTCGTCTTTGTCTGTAGCTATGCTAACTATACCGTCAATTTCACACATTACAGCTTCACCTTTCGGTGTACGCGCTTCAAATAGCTCTTCAACTCTAGGTAATCCTTGCGTAATGTCTTCTCCACCAACACCACCAGAGTGAAAAGTTCTCATGGTAAGCTGTGTACCCGGTTCACCAATTGACTGCGCGGCTACTACACCAACGGGCTGTCCAATTTCTACTAAACTATTTTTACCTAGATCCCATCCGTAACATTGCTTACAAATACCATCAGTTGCTCGACAAGATACAACGGAACGAATTGTTATTTCCTCTATGCCTAGTTCATCAATTCGAGCAGCCTCTTCTCTGTCAATTAATGTTCCTCTTTTGAACACAATTTTCTTTGTTTTTGGGTGGCGAATAGATGCTGACAAAATTCTTCCTAATACCCTTGCTCCTATAGTAGTGCCAACTTCTGCGCTGTCGCTGGCAGTCATGACGCCACCTTCTGTATCCTGACAATCCTCTTCGTGCACGACTACGTCCTGAGCTACGTTAACTAGTCGTCTTGTTAGATATCCGGCTGTTGCAGTTCTAAGAGCTGTATCTGCCATACCTTTTCTGGTTCCATGAGTAGATAAGAAATATTCTAGTGCTGAGAAACCCTCTTTAAAACTACTTTTAATTGGCACTTCCACAACTTCTCCGGTTGGTCCAGCAACAGTTCCTTTCATTCCCATCATCTGCATAACTTGAGTCCATGATCCACGTGCTCCTGAGTTAACCATTGAGTGAACTGTACCGTCATCTTCAAGAGTCTTTCCTCCAAGTTGGTTCATTTGTTCACGGACTTCTTCCCAAACAGCCACTGTCATTCTGTACCTCTCATCATCTGTTAAGAGTCCATTCTTGAACTGATCAACAATAGTATCAACTTTATCTTGAGCTTCTTTCAAAATGCCATCTTTTTCTTCAGGAACAAGTAGGTCATCCATTCCCCAAGACATTCCGCTATTAGTAGCAAACCTGAACCCAATACTTTTCATTCTATCTAGGAATTTGGCTGTGACTTCTTGCCCATGCTCGCTTAAAACTTCTCCAACAATCTTTTTAAGACGAGATTTGTCTAACGAATCATTAATGAATTCATAACCCTCTGGCATAATCTCAAAGAATGCTAGTCGGCCGATAGTCGTCTCGATGATTTCGTTTGGTTTTTCTGGGTGGAATACTTTGATGTTGGCATTAATATCTACGTGTCCCATCTCATTAGCCATAATAGCTTCTGATACGGATGAGAATGATTTCCCTTCTCCTTTTCCTCCCTTAACCATTTTTGTAACGTAATAAATACCTAATACAATGTCTTGTGTAGCTGAAGTAGATGGTTGCCCGTCAGATGGTTTAAGTAGATTATGACTTGAAAGCATAATTTCCTCTGCTTCTTGGCGAGCCTTATCCGATAACGGTACGTGTACAGCCATTTGATCACCATCAAAGTCAGCATTGAACGGAGTTGTTACCATTGGGTGTATCTGAATAGCTTTACCTTCAATCAACACTGGTTGGAAAGCCTGTATACCTAAGCGATGCAATGTTGGTGCACGATTCAACATAACTTTATGTGAACTTGTTACGTCCTCCAGCGCATCCCACACTTCTGGTATGCGTTGTTCAATTAATCTTGAGGCAGAACGTATATTATGTGCCAACTCTCTCTCAATAAGTTCATGTATAACAAACGGTTTGAATAACTCTAGAGCCATCAGTTTTGGTAATCCACACTGATGAAGTTCTAGTTCTGGACCGACAACAATAACTGATCGTCCTGAATAATCTACTCTCTTACCTAATAAGTTTTGTCTGAACCGACCCTGCTTACCCTTAAGCATGTCTGCTAATGATTTTAATTGTCGGCGTTGTCCAGTCACGCTGGTTGTTGTTGATCCACGGCGAGCAGCATTGTCTATTAAAGCATCAACAGCTTCCTGCAACATTCTTTTTTCGTTACGGGTGATTACTTCTGGTGCTCCCAGCTCTAATAATCTGCGTAGTCTATTATTTCTGTTGATTACTCGACGATATAGATCATTCAAATCTGAAGCTGCAAACCTACCTCCATCTAATTGCACCATTGGTCGAAGATCTGGAGGAATAACAGGCAAAACCGTTAGGAACATCCATTCAGGTCTAATCTCTGCTTTATGTAATGACCGAACCAACGACAAACGACGTGATACACGTTTGCGTTTAGCGGCCGATGCACCTTCTAGTTCACCAGCTAATTCATCAGCCAATTTTTTCATATCTATAAGCTCGAATATTGATCTGATAGCCTCAGAACCAATACCAGCCTTGAACACATGACCATACTTCAAAGACAGGTCTCTGTATTCAACTTCAGAAATGATGTTGAATAGAGTTAGATCTTTTAGTTTGCCTTCAGCTTCACTTATGGCAGCACTAAGTTTATCTAGCTCTTCTTTCTCTTGGCGCATCAAACTTTCTTTCTTTTTTGCGTCGCCTTTTTCTAATTGAGATCTTAGTTGTTTATAACCTTTTTTAACTGCAGTTCTCTTGGAGTCACCTTCACTCGCGAGTCTGGCTAGAACTTCTTTTCTGGCCTCTTCATCAACTTCTGTAATAATGTATGAAGCAAAATATATAACTTTTTCTAGTTGGCCTACATTAATATCTAAAAGTAGCCCCATCTTTGAAGGCACACCACGTAGAAACCAAATATGAGAGACGGGTGTAGCTAATTTAATATGAGCCATTCGCTCGCGACGAACAATTGATCGTGTTACTTCAACGCCACACTTGTCACAACGTATACCTTTAAAACGTATTCGACGATACTTTCCACAATAACATTCCCAATCTTTTGTAGGACCGAATATTCTTTCATCAAATAATCCTTCTTTTTCTGGTTTTTGCGTCCGATAATTAATAGTCTCAGGTTTCGTAACTTCACCAAAAGACCAGTCAAGAATTTTATCCGGTGACGCCAGTCGCAGTCTTACCGAGTCGAAATCAGTTATGCTTTGTACTTCTTCCATAATAAAAATTATCTAATTTTAATATCTCTAGAGTCGTCGTCTACTGACGCTTGAACAGAAACTCCATCTTCTTCTTTCTTCTCTACAGGTGCTCCACCTGATAGCTCTACGTCTAAGGCTAATCCCTTAAGCTCTTTTACTAACACATCAAAAGCAGCTGGTATTCTTGGAGGCTGAATAGGTGTCCCTTTCACTATCGATTCATAAGTCTTGCTTCTTCCGGGCACGTCATCAGACTTAATAGTTAACATCTCCTGCAAACTATATGCTGCTCCATATGCCTCTAGGGCCCAAACTTCCATCTCACCAAATCTCTGTCCACCAAATTGAGCTTTACCACCAAGAGGTTGTTGCGTTACTAGAGAGTATGGTCCAGTACTACGCATGTGAATCTTCTCGTCTACCAAGTGATGCAATTTCAGAATATACATAATACCAACTGTCACTTTGTGATCAAACTTCTGGCCAGACATACCATCGTATAATTCAAACTTTCCATCTTCCGGTAAACCAGCTTCTTTCAACTCACCCTTGATTTCCTCTTCTTTAACTCCTGCAAATGGTGGTGACGCTGCATGATAATTTAATTTCTTAGCTGCAATACCCAAATGTGTTTCCAAAATCTGTCCAATGTTCATACGACTGGCGACACCCATTGGATTTAATACGATGTCTACTGATGTTCCATCAGCCATATATGGCATATCTTCAACCGCTCTTATCTCAGATATAACTCCCTTATTACCGTGTCTACCGGCTAGCTTGTCTCCAACCTGTAATTTTCGCATTGTGGCCACACTTACTTGTACCTGTTGCAATACGCCACTTGGAAGTTTATCTCCTTCTTCTCTGGAGAAAGTTTTCAAACCAACAACTTTGCCCATCTCTCCGTGCTGCAAGTATAAGGAGGTGTCTTTCACGTCTTTAGCTTTCTCTCCGAATATTGCTCTTAATAGGCGCTCCTCTGCAGTTAAGTCTGTTTCTCCCTTGTTTGTTACTTTCCCAACCATTATATCTCCGGACCTAACTTCTGCTCCAACGCGGACAATACCATCAGCGTCTAAATTACGTAGTTTTTCTTCACTCACATTGGGAATATCTCGTGTAATTACTTCGGGGCCAAGTTTTGTATCTCTAACATCAATTAAGAAATCTTCTACATGTATAGAGGTGTACATGTCGTCTTTGACTACTCTTTCGGAAACGATAATAGCGTCTTCAAAATTACCTCCATACCAAGGAAGAAATGCTACCAACATATTCTGTCCCAAGGCTACTTCTCCTTGTTCTGTGGCTGAACCATCAGCTAATAAGTCACCCACCTGAATAGTTTGGTTTTTCTCCACTAACGGTCTTTGAGTCATTGCTGTGGAGTGATTACTTCTCTGGAATTGCTGCAATCGTCTCACTTCTTTTTCTCCATCTCCACCCTCAATAACAATATGTTGCCCATCTACTTCAGTGACCTTGCCTTCAATTCCAGAAACAACTGTTTGACCGGAATCCAGCGCTGCTCGAGCCTCAAGTCCAGTTCCTACCACCGGTGCCTTAGGCACAATCGAGGGAACAGCTTGACGTTGCATGTTTGAACCCATCAAAGCTCTCTGAGCATCATCGTTTTCAATAAAAGGGATTATACCCGCGGCCATACTAACAACTTGTGCTGTAGATACGTCCATGTAATCCACTTCATTGGCAACAACTTCTGTAAATTCTCCAGCTCTTCGTGCTTCTACTTTTTCACCAACAAACGTCTTGTCGTCATTTAGTTTTTCATTAGCTTCCGCAATAATATGTTTTTCTTCATTGTACGCATCTAAATATTCGATCGTATCCGTCACTTTACCGTCCACGACTTTTCGGTATGGTGTTTCTAAGAATCCATATTCATTTAATCTGGCGTATAAAGCCATGTGTCCAACTAAACCGATATTAGGTCCTTCAGGTGATTGAATAGGGCAAATTCTGCCATAGTGAGATCTGTGGACGTCACGCACTTCGAACCCGGCGCGATGCCTATCGAGTCCACCAGGACCCATAGCACTCATTCTTCTTTTGTGCTCAATCTCAGACAATAGATTTGTCTGATCCATAAACTGAGATAGCTGAGAACTGGTAAAGAATTCCTTTACTGCCGCTATAATAGGTCTGGCGTTTACTAGTTGTGATGGTGTAACTTTCTCTAGCTCTAGAGTACTCATTCTGTCTTTTGCTATTCTCTCCATGCGCATAAGACCCACTCTGTATTTGTTTTGAATCAACTCTCCAACCGAACGCACTCGTCTGTTTCCTAAGTGATCGATATCGTCAGCTTGCTCTTGAGTAATGTTTAATCTGACTACTTCTTCAATGACTGCTACTAAATCTTCTAGGCGGAAAACACGATGCTCTTGATCTTGAGGCACCTTCATACTTAACCTTTGATTCATTCGATATCTTCCTACGGCACCAAAGTCATATCGATCGAACCGGAAGAACATATCTTGAATCATCTGTCGTGCATTATCTGCTGTGGCCATGTCTCCTGGTCTCAGTCTTTTGTATACCTCTTTTAATCCTTCAGCTTGGTTTTTAGCTACGTCTTTAGCTAGTGTTGCATCAATATATTTTAGGATTTCCTCTTCAGTAATTTTCTCGTCATCAGTATCTTTAATACCATCAACGAAGGTCTTTTTAAGCTCCTCGTCGCTTGTCATCCCCATGGCTCTAAGCAAGCTTGTAACAGCTACTTTACGTTTTCGGTCAATTCTGACGTAGATTGCTCCATCAGCTGCTGTTTCCAACTCTAACCAAGCTCCTCTGTTAGGGATTATTTTTCCGCCGTACCAATTGCGGCCCTTGTTAAAATTTGAATTGAAAAATACCCCAGGAGACCTGATCAGCTGGGACACTACTACACGCTCAACACCATTAATTACAAATGTAGCTCTATCGGTCATTACCGGAAACTCTCCCAGGTAGACTTCTTGTTCTTTAACTTCTCCGGTTTTCTTATTTACTAAACGGACAGCACTTCTAACAGGTGCTTCAAATGTCGCATTTCTGTCACGGGCTGTTTCCTCTGAGTGTTTAGGTGTATCTAAGTAATGATCCAAGAAATGCAGCTCGAGATTACCAGCATAATCCACTATGGGTGATATTTCTTTAAATAGTTCTCCTAAACCTTCTTCAACAAACCATTTATATGAGTCTAACTTTGTTTGCAGCAAATGGTCTGGTTCAACTACTCCCTCGGAGTAGCCAGAAAAAGTTTTTCTTTGACGAACTTTATTTGACACAGTGGGAGTTTTTATTAGTAATCATTTGCTATATATATAAATCTAAAAACCTTATTCTCGCACCAAACATACAACACCTCAATAGATGCTTGTGGATAAGTAATTCATCTCTAGACCCACAGGTCGTGCCATAAGTTTATTACTTAACAGAGCTATTTTGTTTGGCTCCGAGCACATGCTGCGACCTAGATATAAAGTTGATACACACACAGATCAAACCTTTGAAAAACGTATAAAAGAGTATAAAACAAAATATCTACAAGCGTCAAGCCTAATTGACAAATTAGTCTCTTGTCTAAATATGATATTCATTATTCCACTGTTTATTTTACAACTTTTTCCGATTGTTATCAAACCCTGGATTATTATAGTTAGGTTCAACTACGCCATTAATCGGCTCTGAGAGCGTAGCGTGCCCTAATTCGTCTATTTTTCTTGTTTTTGAAATTAATAGCTTTGTTTTGCCAGTAAAGGCTAAAAAGGAAGCTGCTACTATTCCCGACCTTAGGGCTGATGATCTTTTCCCAGGACCACAATATACGGCCACCTTTTCTATTTCACGTAATTTGACGTTATTTTTTTTCAATATTTCGTTAATTTTTTCTAGGACTTCTTTTCCGGCATTGGGACCAATCGGCCAGAGATGCTTCTGTACGACATTCCCATTTAAGACATACGCAACTTGTGCCTCTTCATTAGAGGTATCAATAAATAACATTTTTCCTTGATCGCTGCTGCCTTGAGCTGGACTAGTCATTATTATTTTTCGGTGCGAGTTTTTTCATTTCAGACAGTATCACTTCTTTTTCACTCCAAGGTGTAACTTTGTTGCCAACTGCCATTCCTACTTCTGCTCCCTTGCCAGTAACAACGACAACATCATCGGGGCCGGCACTCTCTAGGCAATATTTAATAGCTTCCCTGCGACCAACAATCCGATGCCATTTTATTTCAGCATCAAGCAGGCCTCCTTCTAAATCCTTGAAAATTTGTTCCTCACTTTCAGTCCATGGATCTTCACGCGTCAGAACTAACTCGTCTGCATACTTAGCGACGGCTCGCGCCATCTGAGGTCTTTTTCCTCTATCTCTGTTTCCACAAGCTCCCAGCACAGCGAATATTTTTCCTTGAGTTTGCTCTCTTACTTCTTTATATACTCTCTCTAAAGCATCGGGTGTTACTGCGTAGTCTATTAGAACTCGTGGCAATTGAGTGTTAGTGTTTTTTGGCTCTACCCACTCCATTCTTCCTGGAACGCTGGTAATATTAGCTACACCTTTATTGATGCTATCCTGGTTAACTCCAAGGCCTTTTGCTAATAAGCGCGCTGCCAAAACGTTTTCTTTATTCCATGCCCCAGCTAACGGAGTATCGATGCTTTCAGCTTCTTTGTTTGAAAATTTAACAACTTTAATTTGATTTGAAAAATTAAAATTGGAGGTTGGAAATTTTTCGTTTATAACCAACGGGGCTTGAGTAGCAAGATGGTCAACAAGTCGTAGCTTCGCCTGCGCGTAACTATCCATATCTATGTGATAATCTAAGTGTTCCCTGAATAAGTTTAGAATTATGCCACCGTTAAATTTTACTCCGGCCAATCTATTCTGATCCAGTGCATGACTCGTTGCTTCCAAAATAACGTGCTCAATATTATTATCTGCCATCTGTCGTAAGTATTTAAAAACATCACGACTATTTAATGTGGTCATTTTCGTTTTGTTGACCACTTCCTTTTGACCAAACCAAAAAAAGATTGTTGTTAGTAACCCCACCCTTTCAACTCCAAATTCTTCTCGTAATATAGATCCTAATACGACGCATGTTGTTGTTTTGCCATTGGTTCCAGTTACTCCATATATCTTTAAGTTTTTATCTGGCCAACGGTAATAACCCCGCCAAAGCTGTGCTTGGCAGTAGTGGTAAACGTTCTTTAGTTGTTGATATAAGCGCTTATACAGAACCATAGCTCCAACATATTACATATTTATCCTATAAATCCAATACTTCTTTATCTCAACACACCCTTCATTCTTCTGGCCACGTTGAATATGGCATAAAAAGCCGAGTCTAACACTAAGTCATAAGCTCCCAAGTAATCTACTCTTTTTCCCCCAAAACCCGTCTTAAACCTAGTAATACCGGCCCACGGATGATCTGACGTCGACCCATTTTCCGCAACTCCAAAGAAGTCATACTTCGTATAACCGTTATTTTTAGCCCATTTAATAGATTCCCATTGCAATAAATGAGGGGCCATCATCTCTCGCTTACTTGAGCTGCTAGCTCCATGTGTATAGGTAACGACTTCTCCGAAATTAACTAATAAATGAGCAGCTAACACCTCGTTGCCAGTCTTAGCTACTGCACAATGCAACATGTCCTTTGGTCCCAACACCTCTTGCATTGCCTGATAATATTTTTTGGGGTGGTACCGGAAAGATCCCCTACCTTCTACGTCTTCAGTAAGTTTAAGGAAGGCATCTATTCCCTCTTCTCCACTTTTAAGGTTAATCTCTACGCCTTTCTTTTTAGCTAAACGAATATTATACCGAGTCTTTTTATGCATAGCACTCAAAAGATCTTCTTCAGGTTTATCTAGATCAAGAAGAAGCGTGTGTTTCGGTTGAACTTCTCTTTCGGATTTTTGCCAGCCACTTTGCGTTAAGAGAGTATCGCTGCCGTTATCTGTTTCTAGTAAAGGGTCGCACCTTAAGAATATCGCTTTTTTTTCGCTGCCAATTTCTCGTACTTTGTCATTTAATAGTCTCCACACCTTGGGATCGTTATTAAAGACAGGTCCGTGTGGCATGTATAGCCAGCAGCGCCCAAAGGAGACTTCTCTAAGCAACACGAACGCAATACCCATGAAGTTGCTGTCATCCTCTACAACTAGACGCCAAATTGGTAGTCCAAAGCTTGCCTGCAACTCTCCCCACTCCCAGGACTGCATAAAAGAGCCAGATCGTGAGGCTAGTAAAAACTCATCCCATTTGGCTTTGTCTTGTTCCGTAGCCAGACGAACATTCATACGCTTTCTTAGCTTTGCTGCTGCAGAGCTGCTTTTACAGCCGCTTCCACGGTGACAATTTCCTTGGGTAATTTCTGCACTACGCTTCTAGCTTGTCCGGCTGTATACCCAATGCTGACCAATGCCTCAATAGTATCCTGCTGTACTCCACCAGCTATGCCAGCAACTATTGGCGCTTCTACCTTGCCTTTCAATTCCACTAAAATCCTCTCGGCTGTTTTGCGACCAACCCCTGAAACCTTAGTTAAGAGATCGGTGTTTTCTTCGGCTACTGCTTGCTCGAGTACTCTTGGTGGCGCTACTTCTAAAATACCGATGGCTGTTCTAGGTCCTACTGAAGGTACCGTGATTAGGAGTTCAAAAAAATCTAAACCTTCTTTTTCTTCGAACCCATATAATTCTTCAGCATCAGATCCGACACGGTGATAAATACGCAGACTAAGATCTGCTCCAACCTGAACTTTATTTCTAAGCAACGACAGCGTTGCCACCCTGTACCCAACGCCATGGACATCAAGAATTATATATTTATCGTCTTTCTCTGCGACTTTTCCATTTAAGGTGGCTATCATAAGATCAATCGTAAAACGAGCATTAAGTCTTGTCTATGTGCTCTTAAGTCTTTATCCTCTTGATGTGACTAAAAAATTCAAACTTCATGCCCCATACAAAGCTGCCGGGGACCAACCCCAAGCTATTAGGAAATTAGTAAAAGGGGTGGAAAACAGTAATAAACCTACCACAAAGGGGAAAGTTAATGTCGAGAAACAAACTCTGTTAGGAGTAACCGGATCCGGCAAAACTTACACCATGGCTTCCGTGATAGCCAAAACTCAAAAACCGGCTCTCATTATTAGCCACAATAAAACTCTGGCGGCTCAACTAGCCGAAGAATTTCGTGATTTCTTTCCTGATAACGCTGTCGAATATTTTGTTTCCTATTACGATTACTACCAGCCGGAAGCTTACATAGCTCGCACGGGTACGTATATTGCTAAAGACGCTAGTATCAATAACGAGATTGATCGCTTACGCCACGCGGCTATGGAAGCGGTTTTAACTCGCCAAGACGTTATTGTGGTCGCTTCAGTTTCATGTATTTATGGATTAGGTTCACCAACAAATTATTTTGATCTTAGGCTGCAACTGACTAAGGGTCAGAAAATTTCAAGACGTGATGTGATACAAGATTTAACAAAACTACATTACGCAAGGAATGATATAGATTTTAGCCGCGGTACCTATCGTGCTCGAGGTGATATAATTGACGTTCACCCCGCCGGTGAAGACCAGGTCCTTAGAATTGAGATGTTCGGTCCGACTGTTGATCGGCTTTTGTATTTAAATGATCTTACGGGAGAGGTTATACAAGAGGTGGATCAAGCTGCTGTTTTCCCCGCCACGTTTTTTATTACCGACTCAGATAAAACAAAGTTAGCAATGAAGAGTATAAAGGAGGAAATGAAGGAGCAAGAGAAACATTTTACTAAACGCGAAAAAGCGGTAGAGGCGGAGCGCATAGTGGAGCGGACTAAATATGATTTAGAAATGATAGAACAGATTGGTTATGTTTCGGGAATTGAGAATTATTCTCGTCACCTAGACGGTCGGGAATCTGGAGAACCTCCTTTTGCTTTACTCGATTACTTCACTCACTCATTTGGTAAAGAAGGGTTCCTGACCTTTATTGATGAGTCCCATATGACTATCCCACAAATTGGTGCCATGTACGGTGGTGATAGGGCTCGCAAAGATAATTTGGTTGAGTTTGGATTTCGTCTGCCTTCCGCTCGAGACAATAGACCTTTGAAATTTAATGAATTTGAAGATCGTATTGGTGACACAATTTTTGTGTCTGCTACTCCTGGTGATTACGAAGCTAACACTAGCGACCAAACTGTAGAGCAAATAATTCGTCCGACTGGTTTATTGGATCCAACTATAGAGATAAAGCCAACTAAACATCAAGTTGATGATGTAATAAATGAGATTCAGGAAAGATCTAAGAACAAACAACGAGTTCTTGTAACCACGCTGACAAAAAGAATGGCTGAGGAGCTTACTACCTATCTAGTCGAAATTGGAATCAAGAGTGCCTACATACACTCTGAGGTAGATACTTTAGATAGACTCGATATCCTACAGGACTTGAGGAGTGGAAAGTACGACGTGTTGGTCGGCATTAATTTGTTGCGCGAAGGATTGGATTTACCGGAGGTTTCTCTGGTTGCCATTATGGATGCGGATAAGGAAGGTTTCTTGCGATCGAATAGAGCTCTTATTCAGAACATGGGACGAGCAGCACGTCATGTTGAAGGCCATGTCATTATGTATGCGGACAATATTACTGGTTCAATGCAACAGGCCATGGATGAGACCACTCGTCGTCGTGATATTCAGGACAAGCATAATAAGAAGCACAACATTACTCCGACATCTATTGTAAAGGCTATAAAAGATAGTTCTTTTACTAAGAAAAGTAATGACGTGCTTGATATTAACCCAGATGAAATTAAACCCGATGAGAAAGACCATATAATTAAAGATCTTAGGAATAAAATGGATCTGGCAGCTAAGAATTTAGACTTTGAAAAAGCGGTTCAGTATCGTGATGTGATTAAATCAATTAGGGCATCAAAATAGCTTGATATAACGTAGGTAATTATACGCTCTACAAAGCTATCTTGTTCCACTGTTATTATTAAATTATAATAGCCTGCCTAATAAATATATAAATTATTTTTACTTACAAGCATAAAAATATTTCAAAATTAACTATATCGTTAGGGATAACAGTTATTTTAGTCCTTCTTTTTTTAGGCACTCAACCTACATGGTACTTCCACCTACACACTGACGTTACTAATTTCTATGAACAATCTTCAGAATTTCTTACAATAAAGTCTTGGAGCAATATGATTTATAAAGAGTACCAGCCAGGCGCTCTTTGGTTTATTCTACTGCCACACGCCTTACCTTTTGTTGATGCAAAAACAGACTATATAACAGCCTTCACTGTAATTAATGCATTTATAGTGCTGGCATATTATTCTCTTATAAGGATTAGAAAAAAGGACTTTTCAATAATGCTTAGCACATTACTTTTAGCTACTGGTCCTATTTTGCTTTTCAGATTAGAGCTGCTTGTAGGATTATTGGTGCTTATTGCTTGGTGTTTTCACAAAAAAAATAATCCTTGGCTAGCCGGTATTTTTCTCGGACTAGCGATATCCACTAAACTTTATCCTATTGTTATCTGGCCTATAATGGCTGCTCAGTATTTATTATTTTCGCGCAAACGTGACTCTTTATCAATATTCATAGCTACAACGCTGCTTGGCATCTCAATAACCCTCGTTCCTTTTCTGGCAACAAATCACACTTTCGATGATGTTCGCGATTCAATGGCTTACTACCAATACAAGCCAGTTGGCCCAGATAGCATTTGGGGTAATATAATTATCCTTAATTGGAAATTCCAATACAAGGAAATTCCTCCTATTGATAGTAACTACGGTATCCGTGGTTTAGACTCGATGACTACCAATGCCCCATTATCTTTCTTCAATTATTTTTGGATTCTTCCTACAGCAATTATAACAATAATGCTTTTGTGGTTACGCCGACACTCTGGTTACACAGACCCTGTCTTGCCGCTAATTATTCTTACTGTTTTTGTCCTGTCGTCTAAAATAATTAACCCACAATACTTGTGGTGGTTTGTTTCTTTTCTGCCCTTTATTGTTTTTAACAAAATAGATAATAAATGGCATGTTTTAGCTATTGTCACAGCATTAATAGCTCTTGCTCTTACGCAAGTTATATATCCTATTTACTATGCAGAGGTTATCGCTTGGCAGGATCACCGTAGCTCCAGTTTATTTACCCTCGCATTGTCTCTTTTACGTAACGTGAGTCTTATTGTGTTTCTAGCTTCAATAATTATGATGACACTTAAACGCACCGAGAGGTTGCGAACAGAAGCGCCTTCAAACAATAAATAGTTATAAATATAATATTCGAATACTAACTATACGACTGCGCGCTCTAGATTTTTCTTATACCAGCTCAAAGATGTTTTTAAGCCTTCACGAAGTAAGACCGTTGGTTCAAATCCAAGTTGTTGCTTCGCTTTCGCAATGTCTGCACACGTCATCAAAACGTCACCTTCTCTTTTTGCGCCATACTCAACCTGGACAGAAACGCCCAGCAGCTCTTGCAGCATATCCATAAGATCATTCATGGAAATCGTGGATCCGCTACCAATATTCAATACCTCACCTTGAACTAATGAGGAGGCTATTGCCGAAGTTATTGCCGAGCCAACATCATTAACATGAACGAAGTCACGACTTTGTTTACCATGCCAATCTATAACGGGAACTTTGTGATTAAGCAAACTGTCTAACCAAATAGGAACGACCAACGAATACATTGCTTCAGCCCGAGAGTAAGGACCATAAACATTAAAAAGCCTTAGGGAGACAGTGGGCAAACCATATAACTGACTAAAAACACGACAGTAGTGTTCACCAGTTAGCTTAGCTACTGCGTAGGGTGATTCTGGACATAGCAGGTCTGATTCTTTGCTTCTTCCGGATACATTGTTGCCATAAACAGCTGACGAGGAAATAAATATTACTTTTTTAATATTTGCCTCACGAGCGGCGCAAAGAACATTTAAAGTGCCGGTTGTGTTGATATCATGTGCTTTTAAGGGAAAATCTACCGAGCGGCCGACAGCACGCCAAGCAGCTAAATGAATTATATAATCGACACCTCGACAAGCCGTTTCTACTGTCGGTAAATCACAAATATCTCCTTCTATAAACTCCACCTGCTCATCTAAAGATTCAAGATTAGACATAAAACCAGTGGTCAAATTGTCTAAAACACGAACTTGGTGCCCGTCTTTGAGCAACCAACGCACAACGTTTGCCCCGATAAACCCTGCCCCGCCGGTGACTAAATAGTTACTCATACTTTGTAATACAAGTATGACATCTCGTTTTTTTTATTCAAACCTATACAGAAGCCTGAAAGAATAACGACTACTTATAAGGGACCTTCATTTCAATTATTAACGTGGGTGATAACGCGCTCACCCCTTTTTGAATAGGAATTTTTATTAAGTAGTAAGGAAAAAACCCCCTGATTTTTGATTTCGGAAATATATTTTGTATATCCTTATAGCTAAAAAAGTGCTTATGATCTAAATTTTGTAACTGTGAAGGATGAATTTTAAAATATTTAAAGAACCTGAATAACCAGAAGTTTGAGTTAGGGACAGTCGCTATTAAGAGACCGCCTGGCTTTAAGATACGTTCTATCTCAGTGATCAATGCATCAAGATTTTTTATATGCTCTAGTACTTCACAAACCCACACAAGATCAAAAGCATTATCGGGAAAAGGCAGCGCACCTTCAGCATTAACAGACATAGCCCCATTATATCTTTTGTCTTTACCATCAATAGAAACTACATCCCACTCTTGTTTCTTTAATTTTTCAGACCAAAATCCATCCCCGCATCCAATATCAATAGCTCTCTTTCCCTTTCCCTGTCCCGTTAGACCAAACGCGATCAACTTGGCTTTCGTTGTGTGGCGGAAATGACCTTGCCCCAGGTCTATGGGTATTTTTTTGAGATATGGTAAATAATTAATCATACAAAATATAAAAATGTTACTTTATGATACTAAAAGTGTTTGTATAATAAACCAATGAAGAAAAAAGTTATAGAGATTTATGAACAGCGCGAGAAGAACCATTTTTGGTATCAGGCGAGGCGCAATATCCTTTGGTCAATTCTTAATAAAGGTGAAAACGAGATTGAGGCATCGAATGAAAGTAGAAAAATAAAATCAATAATCGAAATAGGTTGCGGAGCTGGTATCAATTTAAGGGGTTTGAGCAAGGAATACACGTGTATCGGCATTGAACCAGACCCATTCTTAGCAAAACGCGCTCAAGAAAATAACGAAGGGATGAATATTTACAAGGATGGCCTGCCCTCAGATTTTCACTATCTGAATAGAAAATTTGATTATATCTTGTTGCTAGACGTTCTGGAACACATAAATGATGACTACGCAGCTTTGAGGTCGCTATCTCCCGTACTCGCAAAGCATGGGAAAATAATAATAAATGTCCCAGCACATCCATGGATGTGGTCTGCCCATGATAAGGTGGCAAAGCATCACAGGAGATACACAAAAAAAAATTTGATTAGCATACTCGAACAATCAAACCTTGAAGTGTTAAGTATTCGGTACTGGGGGGCCTGGCCTTTGTTATCAGCTTTCTTTGCGAGAAAGATACTCGTAAATAAAAATGTGGACGACGACTATACCTTGAGTTCGAATACTCCAGCTTGTAATACGCTTGCTAGACATCTGCTTATAAGCGAATTTAACATAACCAAGCACATACCAATACCCTTTGGGCTAAGTCTGTTAGTTGTCGCTACTGCCAAGTAGTGTGCTTGCTAGACAACTGCTTATAAGAAAACACCTTATAATAAAGATTACTTCGTAATTAGTCCGCTAATTGCTGTAAATAAAAGTAACAATTAAGTTACAATGCACACGTGACACACATAACCCAACTATAGATTATGTCTTTTCGAGTAATAAAATATTTCTTATCAATACTTTGCATTATTGTTGTAACCAGTGCGTTAATAATCAGTCTCGAATACGCGATTCCTAACTATTTTTCTTTCGATGACAATAGTGACTACTACTTTCCGATGTTCCTGTTCAACTGGCGCTCAGTGGTCATTCATCACACGTTGCCATTAATTAACTTTCATCAATTTCTGGGAGTAGCGCACTTAGCTCAAGGACAGAATGCCGTTTTTTACCTCCCTAATTATTTGGGGGTCACCCTCTCTCAACTCTTAGCAGGCCACCCTTATTACACTGTAGATATACTTGCTTACCTTCACTTTGCGTCTAGTGCAATAGCCACTTTTTTTCTTCTTAGGGGGTTGAAAATCTCCCATACTATAAGCCTGCTTTCAGCATTAATATGGATCACCTTTCCTTACGGTGTCATTGTCTCTAGGGCCTGGGTGACCATTAGTTTCATGATGGTTTACTTGCCTTTAAATTTTTTATTTTTAGAGAAGTTATTTAAACAACCTAGTCTAAGGTGGGCGTTACTTCTAGCTATCACAAAAACTGCATGTTTTCTTGCTCGTCACCCCCAACATTCATTCATGTTTATTATTTTTGATGTTATCTTCCTTGCAATTCTTATAGCTCCCAAGATAGATCGAGGTGTAATAAAGCCTTCATTCAACATAATTAAAGCGTATCTACTCGCTTTATTGCTTTTTACGTTTTTTATTGCCCCCGTTCTTGTGCCTATGATTGAGAATTCTCAATCCGCAGCACGCGTGAGTCAGGTACCTTACAGCGAATTTATAAAGAATAGAGTTACGCTAGAATCCTTTGTAGACGCTCAATTTTTCCTATGGAGAGGAGGAGCGATTTATGGAGCTTCTTCGGTAGTATTTTATTTTGGCTTTCTAAACATCTGTATAATACTACTTCTTGCATTTAAAAGTATCAGAAAAACCGCTAGAGCTAACTATCATACAACCACTTTTTTATTATTAGCGATCATTTCTTTTGCTTTAAGTACATCTCTAATGGGATATTTGTATAATATTCCTCTTTTTGGCTTCTTTAAAGGAACTCATAAATACTTCCAATTCTTTCTGTTTTTTTCAACGCTAGTTATCGCTGGGATAGCACAGACTGCTATCAATAGAAAAGAGCCTGTGAAAAGAGTGATTATATACCTGATGCTAATCATTACTCTTTGCTTGAATATTGGTGTGGTTTGGCGAAATAAACACAATGCTTATAACTCAGAAACCATGTCACTTCCTGTTGATTTTTCGACAGGCGAACACGTATCAAAAGACGGTAGAATATTTACCCTAAAAATGAATACCCAACCAGACAATAGCTACCAATTTCTTGCCTATAACTACGCAACAATGTTTGATCTTTATCACTTTTCCGGATACAGTCCTTTTTATTCCGATCTTAACTCGAGACTTACATGGGGAGTTAATCATTACAATTCTTACAACTACGCTCTTAACACAGATAAGCTAGCATACCTTAGTAAGTGGAGTGTCAAATATATTTTGACTTCTGACCTCTACTACGCTAGCACATTAAAACAATTACGCAGGATTGCTGTCGCAAATGGCGTTGGAGTATATGAGAATACTGAGGCTAAGCCGTTTGCTTATAACCCAGATAACCCTAAACAAAAGATCGACTTTAATTTTGGGGTTAACCATATAGATATTTACCCAAATAACATTACTCCTCATGAATTAAGAGTAAGTGTCGCTCCCCTTCCTCGTTTTTATTTATTTATAAATGACAAAAAAATTGGTCGTATTAGCCAGCAAGAAGATGAGCCAATAACGATTGATGTCCCTATAAACACTCACAAGGTGACAATAAGATACATTGATAATCTATTTATTTATGGTGTGATTATTTGTTTGATAACAATATTAGGGTTAACGGGCGCTAAGATATATCTTGATAATAAAAGAAACGAGCGGCTAACATCATAACGATTACATACCGCTCTTACTGGCTCTCATGATAGCTCTTTTCTGTGTTAACTGCCCATATTTTTGACTTATTGTTAACTCTATCTTTAATGTTTTCAACCGCTTCCATCGCTGTAAGCATTGAGTGGTCTTGGTTATTATATCGATGCATTCCGTTCCGTCCTATTAAGTATAAGTTTTTAAAGTTATCATAGTATTTTCGTAATTCAGAGAAGTCCTTATAGCTTCCATGATAGGCTGGATAAGCTTTTGGCATACGGACTACTACTGAGTCCATAACATCACTTTTGGAAATTAGATTAATAACTTCCATCTCCTGCTTAGCAAGCTCCACCACCTTGTTATCAGGCATAGTCCATAATTTATCTTGATCTGAGCAAAAGTACTCCAACCCAACCCACACTTTGTTTTTGTCGGCCACCATATACGGGCTCCAATTATTAAATATTTGCACTCTTCCTAATTCAACATTTGCCTCTTGAATATATAACCAATTATCTTCTATCTGCTCTCCCTTTTTCCCTAACTTCTTCAACAATAATCCCACGGTAATAAAATTCCGATAAGGTAGAGTAGAAGCGATTTTTCTCAATCGATCAGGCACAACTTGGCCAAAAGATTTGGTTAAATTAGATACTGCCATAGTGGAGAACACATAGTCCGCTTCAAATATAGATTTTTCTCCTGATGACTGATTGACGACCTCAACAGCTACGACTGTGTTGCCATCTGTCTTGATGCTCTCAACAGAACAGCCTAGCTTCACTTTACCTCCTAGCCGCGTTACTTCATCAGCAACCTCTTCCCATAATTGACCTGGACCATATTTGGGATACAAAAAATGATCAATCAACGACGTCTCTTGTTTTTTAGCGTTACGAGTTTGAATTTTTAATTTATCTTGCACAACATGCTTAATAGCCTTAGTTATTGATAACCCCTTTATTCTCTGAGTCCCCCACTCCGCATTAATTTCCGTACAAGGCACACCCCATAATTTCTCTGAATAAGACTTAAAGAAAGTTTTATATAGCTCTTTTCCAAATCGATTGATAAAAAAATCTTCCAGTGTTACTTCTGGTTTTATTGGAAATAAAAGACTTTTAGTATAGCTAACTGTAATTTTTGTTATTCTCCTCGCGCCTAACTTAGATATTGTGGTCCAGTCTAACTGCAAGGGGTAGTCGAGAAGCATACCTGAAAATAATATTCGTGATTTGCGTTTTCGCACAAGCATAACCTTATCGGTGCTATCAGGGTTAGCTCTTTTTTTTGTCCACCCTATGGACTTTAGTCTTTTTCTGTAAATTGAGTCTAATTCCGAATCCGCAGTGTCCTCTATTGGTAAAAAGTCCAGCCACCATTTTAAAACCTTGTCAGACTTAGTAAAAAAACGATGCCCGCCGACATCAATACGATTACCTTTGTACTTGTATGTTGCTGATATTCCACCAATAATATTGCTTCTTTCAAGAATAACTGGCGTGATGTCTGTTTTTTTTAGCAACTCATAAGCCGCTGTTAACCCCGCCGGTCCAGCTCCAATGATAATGGCTATCTTTTGCTTACTCATAGCACTGCTACTTAACAAAAACTGCCCACTGTGATAACCCCGCCATATTCTTTATGTTTTTTTTTGCGAAACATTGCACATCCCTTAAATCAACTAAATTATTATGTTCACTTGTTCGACGCTGATTCAGATGGACAAATTCCAGCATCTTCAATGCCCAGTCCATTCTTGGCACCGGTGTAGTAATCATCATTTTTCCACCATCTCGTAATAAATCATAGCAAGCTTGAAAACAATTTACGTGCTCTACTACTTCAAATGCCACTATGACATCAAATGACTTAGGTTTCATGCCCAAGCTCCTCCACTCTAGTATATCTCCGACATAATCAGCTGGTGGTGTGATGTCTAGGCTCGTGTATTTATGCCAGCCATCCGTCTTAAGATAATTACGTAACCATCCTTCAGCTCCACCCACCTCAAGAATCTCAACCTCCTTCGAGATATCCTTAAAAAAGTAATCTACTTTCTTTCTTTTCAAGTAATGACTAATAATCGGCTTCATAATGTTTCAATTCACTATAAGACACAGAAACCTATTGAGCCAGCCGTGCCCAGATGTAAAGGCTAGGACATCCATTTTAATAGTTTGATAGCGCCCATATTGACTGGTTTCTTATGATCTGACATGGAGCTACTATTTTGTATTTGTAATTTATTATCGTAGTAATATTTGTAAGCCTTCCACAGCATTTCACCGTTAGTGAGAGTGGGGTGCCAAGCTAGATCCTTTTTTATCTTTGCAGTATTAAAAACGAAATCTTCACCAATCATTTTATAGTGATAAGGACCTAGAGGTGACAAATTTAAACTATAAGCGATTTTCATCATTGGTGTAATTAACCAGGGCGACAACGACTTAATCTGTGAATCTGTTTCAGCGCGAGATATGACCTGACCATATACCTCACGTAATGACCTGACATGATCAGAGCCAATATTATAAATACCCGTTTTAGGAGAATCGATAAGGGATACGCATGCATCTATTAAATCTTGCGCATAAATGAATTGGTACACATTGTTACCACCACCTACAACCCAAACGGTGCGTCCTTCTTCTATAAACTCAAATAGGATCGATAATAATCCTAGCCTTCCTTCATCAATAATAGTAGGTGATCGCAGTACTAGTGCATTCGTACTAGTAGCTCCATTCATTATAATTTTTTCTCCTTCCCATTTTGACTTTCCGTATAGCTCAATCGGTTCTGGTTTATCTTCTTCTGAAACCATGCGTCCCATGTTATTGCCCCACAAACAATTTGAGGAAATGAAAACGACTTGTTCAACTTTATTCTGCTTTGCAAGACTGGCTATATTATCAGTGCCGTCAACATTCGTTGTCCATAAAAAAGAACGATCATAGTTACCATGCGCTAATACTGCGGCACAATGATAAACAACTTGAAATTTATACTTAGAAAAAACTTTTTGTAATAAAGCCTTGCTACGTATGTCTCCTTGTATATATACCAATCTGGGATGAGAATCTGTATCAGGCACCAAATCAATGTTCACACATAAATGACCTAACTTAAGCAACCTGTGCTTTAACAAACCACCTAAAAAACCAGAGCCACCAGTTATTAGTATCGGCTTCTTATTGGATAATGTTTTTTTCATAAGCTAACTACTACTTAAGCTGCCCAAGAAGCATAAATACGTTTGCCACATATAGAATAATAGTGGCCATCCACACCCCGTCAAACAATAACACTAATCTCTTCCCAAGATGCTTACTGAGTACTTTGTAATATTTCTCTAGCTCACCTGCGAATACGTATGCTATTCCTATTATCGCTGGATAAATATATATGACTTTCATAGAAGAGAAATCCCGATAACGAAATGAGAAGAATACCACAAACATAATATAACCAGTCAACGCCGACATAAGTAACAAATCTCCCAAAAATACTGAATTTGGTCTTTGCTGGACAAATAAATTTAAAAATAAACTGATTATTTTGCGAAGGAAACCGGTGAATAATATCATTAATGGTACTAATGATATTATTATGAGCAACCTTCCCATCAAAACCTCACGAGAGGATCGCCTATCCATTGCCGTAACCCAACTAGGTGGACCTTCAAACTGTAAAATACTGGCTCGTCCTAAAAAAGTAGTCCATATAGATGTCTGATGATCCGGGTAACTCTTTTGTTCATAATCATAGTTTGGTAAGAAATCTATGTACGGCTTACTTAACAATGAAAAAATTGGGAAACTAAATATTGCCTTTTTTACTGACACTATCCCAGCCCTGCCAACTTTTGTCTCTTGCGACCAACTCGGCCACACAGAGGTGGGGTATGGCACCCAAAAAATTGATCCATGATTTTGAAGGTTTCTCCAATAAGAACCCGTAATGAAAGCTGTTTGCATAAATAAAACAATAAACACCAAGGTTAATTTTAAATATGTTCCTCTTTTTATATTTACTTTTTTTATTATGCCAATCATCATACTCAATACGATTGCTATAGCAATTACGAGTCCATTTGCCTTGGAAGCACTAGCCAAAACAGCACATATAACCATAAATACATAATCTCTTATACTTGTACGAATAAGGAATTGGTACCCAAAAAACAAAGCTAAGGTACCAAACATTATTACAAATGAATCATTAGTAATCTGAACATTAGTGCCTATTAACCTAGGATTTAATGCAACTAAAGAAAATGAAATTAATTTTGTCTTATCTGATAACTGCGTTTTATTTATGAATGCCCAAGCAACATATAGGGTCACCATCCCCGCTGCCACATTAACAAGTTGAGCTAATCGCACATGAACATGATAAGGTTGGTTTATAATGGCAATTATTTGTGCCCCAAGTACAGCATGATACAACATAGGTTGATAAGCCTGCCTTACCTCGTTCGTGCTAGGAAAACTATTATGAATGGCAATGTACTGCCCAACTGCCAAATGATTATCATTAGCTGAGGAATTAAGGGTAGCTAACATAAGCCTCAATAACACCGCTAAAAAAATAGCCGTCAACACAAAACTCCTTCGTAAAGATGTGTTATCTATGCTTGTCGCATTCATGTCAATCCAACTAATTTAAGCATATCAGTAATTATTAGTGCCACTCATTAAATACGCAACTTGATATAATAGTTGCTAAATCTCTTTTTATGCCCTCTGTTTTAATTTGTAACTTAATTTTGTACCATTCATTAGATGAAAGTAAATCCTCTGTTTTTTGGTTTGGCTCACTCTGCAGCAATCCTAGTATTTTTATTCATTACTCAAGCAATACTAATTATACAAAATGATATCTATATTAGTGTAGAAATAATCACGAGTGCACTAATTTTTGAAACTTGCTTTGTACTAATCTTTGAAATTATTATTCTCAACAGCATTAATCTCCTTAGACTGAAGTATAGTAAATTGTTTAGCTTAATTTGGGGAATTCTTTTTTTCTTTATTCTCCTTGGCATTGTTGTTGATTATGAATTTATTCGTTTATTTGGACTTCATCCTAACCAACACACTTTAATTTTTAGCATTTTTCATCCAGGCAGCGCAATTAGTGCCGCGCTAAGCGAGCTAAACGCTTTTAGCATTAATATCCTTATTGTTGCTTTTTTTATTACTATTGTTTTATCAATTATGGGCTGGAGATCATCAGCCCATCGCGCAAAACCGCGCTTCCACCTAACTGTTTTAATTAGCACTATTTTTATAGTTTTTACTTATTCTGGGTTATCTTGTTTCTTTCCTCCTGATTCAATCTACGATCACACCCTAGTCAACAAAACACTTATTGGCCCCTTCTTCTCCCTAATTAATACCACAATAACTAACAAAACATGCCCACTTGTCTCCGCTAGCAACAAAAATATTGGTCAAGCCGCAGAACCTTTATCTGAAGAATTCAACGTCACTCTTGAGAAAAGCTTGTCAACCAAACCTTATAATATCGTCATTCTAATTATGGAATCCGTAAACTTTGATTCCATCACACCAAATAATAAAGATCTTCAAACCACTCCATTTTTGAACCAGCTAGCTCGCGAGGGAATTGTTGTAGACAAAGCATATACAGATTACTCCTATACAAGTAAAAATTTAGTTTCAATTCTTTGTGGTGTCCCGCCAAGTAATACCAAATCTCTGATTGAAACGAAACCAAACGGCATCCCAGCCCTTTGCTTGCCAAAACTACTTAAGCCGTTTGGTTACAATAGTGCCTTCTTCCAAACTGCCACTCAACATTTTGAACAAAGAAAAAAATTGATTGGCAATATGGGTTTTGACAGCTTCACTCCAGCAGAAAGAATTAATACACAACGCTGGGAAAAAGTTAATTATTTTGGTTACGAGGAGCTCGCTATGCTACAACCCATAATGACCTGGGTGGACAAGCAGCAAGATCCTTTTCTATTATCCTTAATCACGCTATCTAGTCATCATGACTACAAAACTGCCTCCCTTTTCCCTCAATCAGAGTTTCACTCTGACAGTAAAACTAATAATTACCTCAATACGGTTAAATATGTCGATTTTTTTACTGAAAACCTATTCCGCGAATTTAAGGAAAGAGATCTTTTAGATGATACTTTATTTGTTATTACTAGTGATCATGGCACAACTTTAGATTATAAAAATGTGTCTATACCCCACGACGAAATAATGCACGTGCCATTAATTATTTGGAATAAAAACCTAATATCTGAACGAAAAACAGTGTCTGATCCTCGTTTACAAACGGATATACTGCCTACAATCGTTGACTTACTTGACTATGAACTGAAATCAGGACACTCATATGGAGCTAGCCTAATGGAACCAACAAAAAAAGATGACGTATACTCCGTTTGTAAGAATAATGGCTGCATGACACTCATAAACGAACGTCATAAATTTGTCTATTACTATAATCATCCACCCGAAATATACGATGCCATCAATGACCCTAAAGGATTAAATAATATTATTTCAAGCATCCCAGATAACATAATTAAGAGCTACACTGATAAATTGCTCGAATGGAAATCTAGAGTAAACTCAACTTACGAATTACCTAACTAAAAATTCAATCCATCAATAATGATTTTTTTAAAAAAAACCTTCTTTGCATTTGTGCTGAGTGGCGCGTTGGCTTTGACTTGGTTACTTATACTAAATTATTCTAGTCCATTTTTTTTCACTCTTGACGATAACACTACTTATTACCTCAATGTATTCTCCTATAACTGGGATACCTTATTTAACCACCATACAATTCCGTTAATAAACTTCTATCAATCTCTTGGCACAACGCATTTAGCACATGGGCAGACTGGTGTTTTATACCCCCCAGTCTATTTGTCAGCCGCATTATCAGTACTGATTTTTCATAACACCCTACACACAGTTGACCTTCTAATTATTGGGCACCTAGTTGCTGCTGTCCTTTTCATGCACCTCCTCTTAAGAGAGCATAAAATCTCTCCACTAATCAGTACATTTGGCTCTCTTATTTATTTAACATTTCCTATTGTCATAACTTTTACCAAAGCATGGGTAATACATGTTTATGTTATCACTTTTCTTCCACTCAACTTTCTGCTGCTTAGTATATTAATTCGAAAACCCAGCATCAAAGCAATTGTCATGCTCGCTTTGGCGAAGTCTCTATTTTTCTTCGCTGGGTACCAAGAGCATTTCTTTAAAATGCACGTCTTTGAATTATTATTCATCCTACTTGTATCCTTTACCTTCTGGCGCAAAGAACAAATTAAAAAATGTGGGTCTGTATTATCAAACTACACCCTCACAATATTAGTGACGCTTCTATTGATATTGCCTTTATTGCTACCTATGAATATGGCGCGACAAACATCCTTCCTGCATCAAAACGCAGCCTCTATGCAAGGATATCTTGCCTACGCTTTGACACTTAATAATTTCCTTACTGCGCAGTTTCTCAACCTAAACGGACACTGGCTTTTCAATGCCAGAATGCAAATCTACTATGTTGGTTTTTTTCTTATAGCCATATTCGTAAGCGGAATACTAGTACGTGGCATTAGAATTACTCACAGGAATAACCACGTATACATATATTCAATTTTAGCAATAATTTCTCTACTCTTTAGTAGCTCACTTGCAAAATATATATATGATGTACCTTTTTTTAACCTCTTTTACGGACCCACGAAACATTATTTCTATTTCATTTTCTTCCTAACTGTCTCTAGCATATTTACACTAAATACTCTTAGTAAACGCCATCGCATTACGGGAAAATTAGCTATTTATTCACTTCTGCTACTAATTATTTCTCTTAATATAATCATCACTTGGCAAAAAAGAGACAATGCCGTAACAGGTTTTAAGTTAGATAACCCTCCGCAAGTCGAACAATTCAATCACATTACCAAAGACAAAGGCAGAGTGATTACAATGCTACACAATGCAACGCTAGATCAATCCTATAAATTCTTAAGTTTTCAGTACTCAACTCTTTTTGGTTTTTTCCATTTTGGCGGTTACGACACTCTTATATCTAAAATTAACCATGAACTATCATATGGTCTTAACCGTACCAATACGTTTAACCGACCTCTAGATAAAACAACTATGGACCACTTAAGCTCCTGGAGCGTTAGATATTTCCTGACTAATAACGACCCCTATAGTTCAAAAATACTCGGTTCTAACCAGCAGTTGGAGTTGATATACCAAGATTCAAATGCCTTAATCTATGAAAATAAATCTGCCCTTCCCTTTGTCTATGATACAGATAAACCCCAGCAACTCATTCCAATAACTTTCAATACTAACAGTGTCGACATATACCCAACCAATACTCAATCTCATACTTTAAATATTACCTTAGCGGCAATTCCTAATTACCACGTATATATAAACGACGAGTATATTGGTTCAATAGCACCATCGTACGGTCCTATACAAATAGAGGTGCCTCCTTATTCGAAAAGGGTAACAATCAAATATATAGACCGACAATTTATTAGTGGAGTTATTATATCAGCGACCACTTTGTTAGCGATCGTGTTAATTTTCTTGTATCAGTACATTAAAAGCTCCGCAAAAACTAAAACTCATTCCGAACCAGACAGCCTCACCCAAAATAGCTGAAACAGAACAACTCCCAAGAGCAACAAGGACAAAAAAGTCATACCCGCTCCATTAGGTTCCAACCAGGGGCGACCAGTGGCCCACCCATACGCAAAGATGGTGTTTGCTACCATAATTAGCGTTATCAGCGCATATGAAATTATTCGGTAAGGGCGCTGCCAAATGACTAACAGATAAAACAGAAAGAAGGGAAAGATATGCCTTTCGTGCACCCTTGTTAAAAAAGTAAATGCTAATAAAGACAATAAAGCCGTGGTGTAAAAGTAATTATCTAAATGGGGTTTTCCTTTTTTCCGTAATAATTGCCATAAAATAGCTGTTCCAGTTAAGGCAAACATAATTAAACCCCAGTCTCCATATTTAATCCCGGCCCAAGTACTCATATCCGTTTTCCAACTTTGCCGCATAGCCCCCCAAAAATTAAAAGCATTTGCTGACGCATATGGATAGATATCCCGAGCGACAACCCACTGCTGCCAACCGAGCTTAAAAGGTCCAATGATTTTTTGAGCGTCACCACTGTACTCCGCAGTATTAGGTAAGAAAGGAACACTTAAAATCCACCATACTCCTAGAAATACTAATACAGCCGCTCCAATTTTTTGTCCAAAATCCCTCCACCCCTCCCTTGTTTGCCATAAGTAAATAAATACGATCGGTGCCAATAAAATACTGTGTGGCTTGAACTGAGCTGCGAATACTAACAAGGCTATTGATACTCCATACCAATTGCGGAATAGCGCAAAAATGACTAACAGCATTAGCAAGGCTTGAACTGAATCCATCTGCCCCCATAAGGCCGACACATGCCACACGAATGGGTTAAAAAAGAATAATAAGAAGGCTAAAAATCCTTTCTCCTCGCCCCACTTCTTCCCCACAAATCTGAAAATTAAGAAGGCTAAAACAGCGTCAGATATATTCGCTGGCAGTTTAAAAATAAATTCATTACTTAAGCCAACAAATACTTTCTGCAATCCAGCTAGTAGCCATAAAACATACAATATTCCTCCAGGCAATCGGTCAGTCCACCCGAGCATAAAGTATTGAGAAAAATTCTCATTAACTAGCGTCTGCCCCCAATCGACCCAATACTTCATATCATTTGCGTACACTCCATACGGCGTTACCAGGAATCGACCCAGTAAGCCAAATACCAACATTATCCAGAACATTTTTTCAAAGGTAGACATTTTTCTTTTCAATAGACTCATAATTCAAAAAATAAGTTATTAAAAAGCACCCCAGCCTAAAATAAAATGTGCCATAAACAACACCATTATGGATATTGAAAAAGGAAGCCAAATAGTTCTAACTAATTTATTTCTACCCAACATTCCCAGTAAAAAGAATAAAGGAAAAGCAGTTAACAGATAACGTGGTGTGCTTTGTAATACCGAAGTAGATAAATACAAGAAAGCGACTCCAGCTAAATAGACTGTGTAGGAAAAACGCAATCGGAACAGAGACAGCGCAACAGCGACTAACAAAATAATGCCGGCAATAAATTCGGCTATATTGTTAACAATTACTCCACCACTATAAGGGAAGCCCCCGATAGCATGCCATTTACCTAGAAGACCAACCCATGGCCAAGCAAACTGCTTGTGCCAATATCCATTTACCAGCTCCATGAATGCGAACGGGGAACCAAAAAGCTCTTGATTAAACAGCAGGTAGATCATAAGTGCTCCGGGCACGATAAAAGTCCAAATAACATTAGACCAGGGCTGCTTGTCTTTCCATCGCTGTAAGAAAAACTCAACCAATAAAGCAGGCCACAGTATAATACCAGTAATACGAGTTAAGGTAGCGAAGCCACCCAGTACCCCTGCCCACTGCCATGATTTACGACGAGCTAGATAAAATGACCCAGCGGCAAACAGCAGATAAGGCCCTTCAGAATATGCTGCATTTAAAAAATATGCTGATGGAAATAACATTAAAAAGACCAGAGACCACCACGCGACCTTCCGTCCAAATTCTAATTTTGCTAAAAGATAAAAAACAAATAAGCCCATGATAGTTAATACATTCGCAACTATCATTGCCGACCATAAATAATTTCCAATGAAAATATTTCCCAACCGTATAAGCAAAGGATAAAAGGGTAAAAATACAATCCTATGAGCATCAAAGCCTTCACTAGTGTATCCATGCTCAGCAATATTAAGGTACCAGTACAAAGTATCCCAACGGTTCCAAATATTAGGCAAAAACTGTCGCAATGGTTCTCCTTCGGGTACTGGACTAAACAAAGCAAAAGCTACCATGCTAATTATAAAAATAACTATTTTTACTCCAACAATCGCTATTATAACAGTCCCATACTCACTGTTTATTACTCTCTTTGTTAACCCCCCGTCTTTTAAAAAAAAATGTCTTTTACCAAATTTTAACTGAATCAACTGTCTAATCATTGCCCATACTACGTCAAATTGAGCTCCTGTTGAGCTGCCACCCACTCGATTATAATGTGCTACTGGTAACTCCTTGATTTTCACACCAGCTTTCTTTAGCTTCCACACCCATTCAACTAGGAATATTTTATGGTCTTGGGATTCAACTGGCTGTACTTGCTGCCAGGTTTTTTTAGAAAATAGCTTATATGCACAGCCGACATCTTTGACCGGAAGGTCAAATAATACATTTAAAAGACTCATATATCCCCAGGTTAATACAGCCCGATACCACGGATCGGATCTACTTTCACGATATCCAGCTACAACATCATAGTTACCTGTTTCCAATAACAGTTTGTCTATATCCTCAATTCGGAACTGCCCATCTGAGTCCATCTGAAAAATCCAATCGTATGAGGCTGCATTAAAACCCGAACGCAACGCCTCCCCGTAACCTTTATTTACTTTATGCTCTATTAAAACTAAATGAGCTAGCTCTTTTTGTAATTTCTTAATCTTTTTAGATGTTGAATCGGTTGAACCATCATTAACCACTATTATTTCAAAGGAATCTACTAGACCATTAATATGTGTCCAAACGCTCCTAACCGTCCTTTCAATAACCGCCTCTTCATTAAACGCCGGCAATACAATTGATATTTTTTTTACTCTACTACTCATAGTCTAAGTTGCACTGGAAAACAATCAGACAACCAACAAGCTGACCCCAGCATATGTAGATACCATACTGTTTGAAAAAAGAATAACAGGAGCAAAAGGAATATCATTACTCTCTTAAAACGAAAAAAGGGATTATCAAACAGAATAGGCATAATAGCCACAAAATACATTAACACCATCCAAATTCTTCGTTCACCTTGATCTACAACCAAAGCACTGTTCTGTAACATTTGAGCAACTAGGGGAAGGAAGAAAATTAAGAACCAATACTTACCCCGACATAATTCATAAATTATAAATCCAGCTCCGATTGCAAGAAGAGGATACGCAGGGTACTTATACCAATCATAATTTTCTACTGAGGCAACATATAAGAAAACAAAAGACATTGCTAGGGTGGGGGCGAATAGCACCTGCCGAGCTAATATATTTTTACCCCTACTTAAAAGCACTAATAATCCAGCCCAACCAATAATAACAGTTGGATCAAAGACAATTACGTTGCCAGTGCTTAATTGCGTAAAGAAAGACCAGAAATGATCAAAGCTCTGGGGTCTCTCTACGTGCGCTGTCTGCGCTCCAACAAAAACGTCCCAACTGTATGACCAGGCATAGACCCAAAAAATTAATATGGAAAAAGCTCCCATTAGAACAAGCCACAAAGCAAGCCCCCTTCGGCGCCTTAAAGAAGCCAATAAAGCTAAAGACATTGGCACCAATCCCCCCGATAACTTCATTAATGGACTAGCTACGCTCACTACTGACATAATCGATAGCCAAATCCTCTTTTCGTTTTTGGTTTTTACGCGATCATACCTGACAAAGGCATACAAGCCTAGCACTAGCAAGAAAGGCGTAGTGTGTTCCGCTAATATAAAACGAGAAGCAATCAAGTCGGTAGGGAAAAAAGTATATACGGCTACAACGAACAAGGCTATTTCTTCATTAAAGATTTCTTTGACTAATAACCAAGTAAAATAAATAGTCGCCACAGACATAACCACCATTGGGAGACGAAGAGACGTTATATTAGTCTGTGCAAAAGTTGTTATGTCCATCGCTAATGACCAGCCACCCATCAATAGTGCAAATAGCGGGGGATGGTCGAGCCATGGTGTTACTTCCCCATTTTCTACTTTCCAATATTTGTCCCACCTATGCTGGTTCCACTGAATCGTCCAAGCAGTAGGCACCCCCTCCTGCAATAAAGAGACACCTGCCATTAACCACAATCTCTCGTCGTTTGCCACGCTAGTTAAGACATCCACTTTAAACATGCGTAATGAGAACGCGACTAAAAGAAGAAGAATCACTAGGGACGTTTTGCGACTTAAAGGCTTAATCATATGATTTGCTTGTATAAATGCGAATTTTAGCCATCCCCGCAGTGTACACTGACGTGAAAGCATTTAACAACCTGCTGTGCGTAAGCTTAGATAGTATACAAGACACCAAGAAGGAGCCTTGTATGCTATGAGTGGCTACAATACTATTGACACTTTAGACTACAAAGACTTTAGTAACTTAGATGATCCCATTGTTAGCAATACTGTTTTTTATTACAGCCTCCCTTGCGGGGATAAGCCTTGTTTTGTCCCTATTAATTTTTCGAGAGAAAATATTAACTATTGCTTCTGGCATTCTTGTTGGAGTCGTTTTACTGACAAGCTTCACTTATTTATCTACTTCTCTTTTTATTCTGTCTCCTTTACTGATTTTATGCATCACACTTCTGGCAGCCGCTTACATTGTTTTCGCCTACATTAAGCAAAAAACATGGATTAAATTTAAATCGCTAGATATCCATAATGCGGGATTGATAGTTCTCATTGTACTAATGACCCTTTCTGCTCTGATTACACCTAAAATATTGTTTTTAGACTCTGACACGGGCGCACTCGAAACAAGCACAATCAACGCTTACGGTGATCTTGGTTTTCATTTAGCCAACATTACTAATTTAGCTTATTCGTCTACCATCCCTCCTAATAGCCCAATATCTGCTGGAAACAGACTTACATATCCTTTTTTCTCAAATTTCTTTTCGGCTATTTTGCTAATAGCGGGAGCAAGCTTTAGTCAATCCGTCGTTTGGCCCGCTCTAATATTTATTCCCACTACCCTTATTTTGTTTTATTATCTCGTATTTAGCTTAACCAATAATAGCAAAGCAGCTCTCATTGCCCTTCCACTGTTTGCACTTAGTGGTGGAACGTTTGGTTGGGTCCGCATACTAGATTATTTGAATGTACCCCATGAATCTTTCATACAAACAATAGCTAACTTCCCACTTAACTTTACTGGACACTCTGATGATCCACTTAGTTTTTTCCTTGTTAATCCGATTGTCTCCCTACTAATACCTCAGCGATCCTTTATGTTCGGAATGTCAATCGCGTTCGTTTTAATACTTTTATTAGCACTCAGTAATTCACACCCAAAAAGAAAACATATATTAATATTGGCTGGTCTTCTCGCGGGGCTACTTCCTCTATGGCATGCTCATACGGTCATCGCCCTTATTCCTGCAATTATTGGTCTGTTTATCCTTAAGCCGAACAAGAATTGGCTACACTTTTTTATAACAGCTTTCTTGGTTGGCCTTCCAGGTATCCTGTATTTTCTTACTAGCGAGGCTTCTAGTAGCGCATTTCCGCACATACAACTCGGCTGGATGGCTCATGACGAAAATATTTTCATATTTTGGTTAAAAAATACCGGACTCTTAATACCGGTCACTATTTACAGCTTACTTATACCTGGGCCGAAACACTTAAAAGCTATTGCGTCTGCGGGATTGGTATTATTTATTGCTTCAAACATTTGGCTTTTTGCTGCCTGGGAATGGGATAACACAAAAATATTAGTGTATTGGGTACTATTCTCTCTTCCTCTGGTTTCTTATACAGCTATTAAATTATGGGTAAAAGGAAATTATATTATAAAAGGTTTAGTTGTTTCCTTAGTCCTCTTTCACTTACTATCTGGATCCATTGATGTATTCCGCCTAGCTCTACCTCAAATAAGTTCTTGGGAGGAGTGGAGCGCTGATAATATAGCTATGGCAAATTATATTCAAACTCATACAGAACGTAGCGATACTATTATTATGGCTCCTTACCATAATTCCCCTACAGCTTTGTCTGGTCGCTCTGCGTATTTGGGATTTCCTGGACATGTTTGGACTCACGGAGGATCACATTTTGAGAGAGAAGAGGCAATAGAAAAATTTTACAATGGTGAGATCAAGGAGCTCCCCTTACACCAACCTCAATATGTAATAGTAGGTCCAGTAGAGCGATCAAACTATCCCAATCTCCAAATACAACCAGAGTGGGATCCTGTTACCACAATGGGTAAGTATGAGTTATACAGGCTTTAATAATTACTTTCTCCACCAATTCAGAATATCCTGCAAAGATTGATCTAGAGGAATCTTAGCTGACCAGCCTGTTTCTTCTCTTAGTTTTTTAGCGCTACCTACTAATATAGAGAGGTCTACTGCTCGCACTCTTGTTTCATCTTTTACTACGCTTACTTTTACCGCCGCCATGGCAATTAGTTTTTCTAAGATATCACTTACTAGAACTGATTTTTCTGACGCCACGTGATATACCTCACCAATCTTTCCTTCCTCCATCAATAGTCGGTAGGCCCTCACAACGTCTCTAACATCAGTGAAGTCTCTTCCTTTATTCAAATTCCCTACTTTAATAACAGATTCTTGGTTGCTCTTCTCCGCGGCTGCAATTTGCGACGCGAAATCTGCAGTTACAAATCCTAAATCCTGACCCGGTCCGATATGAGGAAAAGGGCGAACTCTTATGACGAAATCATTATACTTCTCCTCAATCATCTTCTCCATTAATAATTTACTTTCAGCGTATGGGTTGCGTGGCCTGGCTTGATCTAAGGGTAGCTCCGCCAGAGGTTCGCTATATTCAATGCCATATATTTCTGCGGAGCTAATAGCTAATACTTGAGTGTTGTCGCTATGTTTACTGATCTCTTCTAGTAATTCTTCTGACGCTTCCGTGTTTACATTGCGTATTAAATCTTTATTCTTTAGAGCTGTTGAAACGGCTGCAATGGCCGCTAAGTGCACAACCCAAGCTGGCTTGTGTTCTTTAAGGCTATCTATATATGTCTCAGGTTTTGTTATGTCTACTTCAACTCCCAAAACTCCTGCCGGTAAATCGTCGACACTTTTATCCCATACTACAAGTTGAGCTTGAGGCCAAAATTCTCCAAGCTCATTCAGTAGATGCCTCCCGACAAATCCGTTGCCACCGGTTATTACAACTGTCCTATCAGGCTTCACAATAGAAACGCTTAATCCCTATTTCTTGTTTTCAATTTTTTTAAGATCCGACTCTACCATCATCTTTACCAGTTCTTCAAAACTAACCTTTGGCTCCCAACCCAGTTTCTGTTTTGCTTTTGCTGGGTCAGCTAAAAGAGTATCAACCTCAGCAGGTCTCTTGAAGGCATCATCAATAACTACATACTTCTTCCAATCTAGATCTACATGACCAAAAGCCTGTTCGACGAAATCTTGCACTGAGTGATCAACACCGGTGCCAATAACATAATCGTCTGGCTTGTCTTGCTGTAACATCAACCACATCATCTGCACATAATCACCGGCAAATCCCCAGTCACGCCTGGCATCTAGGTTACCTAGTCTTAATTCTTTAGCTTGTCCTAATTTAATTTTTGCTACTGTTTCGGATATTTTTCTGGTTACAAATTCTCGTCCGCGCCTGGGGGACTCATGGTTGAAAAGTATTCCTGAGCAGGCGTACATATCATAACTCTCTCTGTAATTTACAGTAATGTAATGACCGTATACTTTTGCTACTCCGTAAGGGCTTCTAGGATAAAAAGTTGTAGTTTCTCTTTGTGGAGTCTCTACTACTTTGCCAAACATTTCAGAGCTAGAAGCTTGGTAAAACCGGGTGTCTGGTTTTCTGTGTCGCAGAGCTTCTAAAACCCTAACTACTCCCACAGCTGTAACGTCGGCAGTAAGCTCAGGGACTTCCCAGCTGCTCTTTACGAAGGACTGTGCTCCTAAGTTATATAATTCATCCGGCTGCACTTCATCTACTATGCGGTACAAGGATGATGAGTCCGCTAGGTCTCCCGTTATGATTGTTATTTTTTCCAATAAATGCTCGACATTCTCATATGGGTTAGTTGCATAGCGAGGTACTAATCCATATACTTCGTAACCCTTATCCAACAAAAGCTCTGTTAGATAGGAGCCGTCTTGCCCAGTAATTCCTGTTATTAGTGCTTTCTTAGCCATAAAAATACATTATTAATAATACAATTAGGTTAACATAGATTATACCGTATATAGTAAAAGGTAAAATTGAAAATCCCATGATTAACAACGAACCAATATCTGGAGTACTAAATATTGATAAGCCCCCCAGCATAACTTCTCACAACGTAGTCGCACAAGTACGCCGTATATTAAAGGCTAGAGACAAGAAGATTAAGGTGGGACACACAGGAACACTTGATCCATTTGCAACCGGCGTGCTTTTAGTTGCTTTAGGTTCCGCTACTCGACTGATTGAATATTCACATCACCAGGATAAAGAGTATGAGACGGTTATAACATTGGGTGCTACGTCAGATACAGATGATGTGACAGGGAAAATATTAGAGACAGACATGAAGGGTTTGGATGAACCCAAGCTAAATGAGATTGAAAATATCTTGAAACAGTTTGTTGGCACAATTAAACAAGTACCACCGGCTTATTCTGCGATAAAAATAAAGGGGGAGAGGTCTTATAAGCTGGCGCGGCAGGGGAGTAATCACTCTTTACCAACGAAACAAGTGACTGTTCATTCTCTTGTGCTAAAGAAGTATGAGTACCCTCATCTCACACTCCTTGTTACGTGCTCAACCGGCACCTACATACGATCCCTTGCTCGTGATATTGGCGCGAACCTTGGCGTTGGAGCTTTCGTGAAACAATTGAATCGAACTCGCATTGGTCCACATAAAATTGATAATTCAGTTAAATTAGACTCTTTAACAGAAGACAACATATTTAAGCACTTACTGCCTACCACGGAGCTTATTAGTCACCTACCAATGATTTCCCTATCTAACGACAACGTCGCACAATTTTTTATGGGGAAAGAGATAGGGAATATAGAGATAACAAAACAATACGATGAATTAAGGTATAAACATCCAGAGCTTAGCTCTGAAGGTGAAAGTGTCTTACTAGCTGTTTTAAGTGGCTCTTCTACCCTTTTGGGGGTTGGGCACTTTAACCCTACCACTGGTCTACTTCATCCAAAGAAGGTCCTTCCCCCTACCACCTAGCGATAATAGCGCCAAATGACAGTTACACTTGCTTTTTCTGCATAAATCCACCATAATCACTCCACATTTATATATTCAGTGTTCTTACTTATATTTATAACTTCATAGATAAATGCCACAACTAAAAGCAGCAAAAAAAGACCTTAGAAAGAGCCAGCGACGCCGTATTGTTAACGACCGTTGGCGTTTGGCTGTTCGAAAAACTACTCGTGAAGTACAAGAAGCTATCGCCGACAAAGATAAAAAAGCAGCTACTGCCGCTCTACCTAAAGCCCAGGCAGCTCTGGATCGTGCCGCTAGACGTAATATTATTCACCCAAATAAAGCTGCTCGAAGGAAATCCCGTTTACTAAAAGCAATTTCAAAACTTAAATAAGAGCATAGGCTGGCCTACGATGTAGGTTGACAGAAGGAATAATTACTGTATAGTTTTAGTGTTGAATGACTAGCTATTTTTTGTTGACTCCCAATGTCCTCTGCAAATTTAAAGGAGCGTTACAATGAAGACAACATTGAATTGTTTTGTTTGTGTCCTGACTTTATCTCTACAATCTAACGCTGCAAATCCAGGTGATTTTCCTTCAACAGAAAAGAACAAGCTTGTGGACAAGCAGGTTGTCACCTTAGCTAAAAGCGTCGATTATACTACCAGGATGAAGATTGTTGGTATTATTGTGCAAACAGATGAAGAGACGTTTTCAGGGAAAAGACTAAAGCTCATTGCCCAGAAAACTTTTACTGAAGGTTTTGGTGCAGCTTTTATAAGTACTACGGAAGATGAGAAATTAAATAACAAAGTATTTGAGCTGTTATCTTTAAGGAAGAAAATGGCAGACAGGATGCTGACCGGAGAAGCTTCAGTTGAACAAAAAAGGGTTGGCTCTTTCTCTCTGCACGTGGCAAATCGTAGCTTTGGAGAAATAACATACGCTCCAAACGCAGGAGCTAGATTTGACACACAAATTAACCAACATTCAGGTGTAGCTACGATAGCATACGAGTCAGAATTTGAGCCCGACAACCCTGAACAAGCAGTGGATATGTTTAATAGGGTTATGAATACTTTCATCCCCCTAGCTAAGGAACTGACTTGTAGCTCTATCTGGATTAGAATGAAAACCCATAAAGAGCCCAACTCGCTCCCAATAAATAACTCCTATCTAGCTGGTAATAATATAATGGGTGTTGTTTGGGGAGAAGGAAGAGGTTGGTGCCAAATAATGCTCCTGGGACCAACCAGTAATAATGAAACTTCTTTAACTGTGAATGAGTAGCCCCTTTGACGAGTATAAAAAACTCGTCTTTTTTTATTATATTTTGAAAAAATAGATGTGTTGTCATGTAAAGATAATTTGTATTTAAATAAACTGAATTATTCCTATGACTTTGAAGAAGAAAAATAAAGGGACACATAACGCCACAATGATTCTTGCGACTGCCATTAATAATCGAGCTACCTCTCGACTTAATTCTATGTTCTCACTCTTGACTTCATCTAATAGCCAGGCGCTTAGTTTTTTTGTACTGATTCTTACAAAGCCTGTCCTTCCTCTCTATTATTAGCACCCAAAAAAGAGTATGGTTAAAAGAATTATTACTTTACTTAAATTTCTATGCCTATAAATAAAAGAGGGGGGAGAAAAAATTATAGTTTACTTATACTTTCAGCATCTATTGTAATCGGGCTTCTCCTGATTACGACTGTCTTGATTCTAACTAACCTAAAGCCCGCCCAACAACTCAAAACCACCGTCGCAGGTGATGGGTGTAGCGATAAGACTGTAGTTATTGATAATTGGTTTAATTTAATGGATTGGGGAGTATCAGGAGGGTCAATATATGGATACGACCCAGTTAGATCGGTAGCTCAAGCAAAAGCTCTTGATTTATTCCAACAATGGGCAAGTCATACCTGGAACTTGACAGGAGGTAAAGCCGCTGTAGACAAAGCAAGAGGACATGAAGATCTTGACTGCAGCAAAACCGCAAGCGGCATACCAAATGAGATGTGCGTAGCGCAAGGTGATCCTGTTTGTACTGCCATAGGTCCTATAACACTTAGCCAATGCCCTATAAACAATCACGACTACCTTCCTGGCCCCCCACCAAAATGGCGAGTCGTCTTAAGCTGCAACCCAAAGGCGAAATGCAAGCAAAAATGTGTAACTGAAGGTACGCCAGAACCAGAGGTGATTACACCGTGCACCGATGACGATCAATGCATGACACCTGCTTCATGGAAAGAAAAAAGGCAATCGTCAGCTAGAGGAGGGGGCGAGCCAGTGACTATTCCCGCACTCACAATACCACAAAGAAACGCCAACATTGCTTCTAAAAATAAAGCCTATATAAATGCAATTAATGCAGCTAAAGCTTTAGTGGATTGCAATAAAGCATCACTCGAGGCACATATCGAACAAAATAGCAGCAGCAGTAGAACCTTTACTACCGGTATGTGTTCAACGGTTGGCTACGCAAATTGCGCCGTATTTCCGCCTCTAAGTTCAAGTAGTTGCACAGCGACGTTAATCAAATTTCCCCCACGAACGATGGGTGTCATAGAATATATTGGAAGATGTAATTACACCTGCAGATGTAAGTGGCCATGCACAGGGGAACCCACACTTACTCCTATCCCAGTTGCCTCACCAACAGAGGTTTCAGAACCCACACTCACTCCTATGCCAGATGCCTCACCAACAGAGGTTTCAGAACCCACACTCACTCCTATGCCAGATGCCTCATCAGGATCCACGGATGACAGTAGCTCATCATACTCGGAAGGAATGGAAGGAATGACTGCAGACGAAGAAGAAATATTCTTTGAAGAACTATTCTCCGATGACTTCATGATGTAATTCTCTTTACATGAAGAGAATTACGCCAATAGAACCCAGGCTATTCGAAATCACGTAGGCTTCCTGCATTTTAGAGCGTCCTTAAACTAACCCCAGCACCAACATCAAAACTCTTGTTTTGGCGCTGGTTTTACCCTGCCGGATAGCAAAATCTGTGGCCAGTACTTACGTTAATGGGTATCCGACTAAATACCCATGCAATGAACCAGGCACCATGAGGCTTCTCTAACTGTTAACAAGTAGCCCTTTTGACGAGCCTAAAAACTCGTCTTTTTTTTATTATATTTTTTAAAAAATAGATGTGTTATTATATATAAGGATAATTTGTATTTAAATAAACTTAATTATTCCTATGACTTTGAATAAGAAAAATAAGGGGACATCTAGCGCCACAATGATTCTTACGGCTACCATTATTAGCTCTCTAGTAATTGTTCTTACCCTATTTTTGGTATCCAACACGTCTTCAACGCAGCTGAGGACAGCAACTGCACCTCCGACTTGTACGGATAGAAGCGTAAGCGTTAAATTTGGGCCATATACTGGAACAGGTCCAAACCCGATTTATGCATTTCAACGCGCAAGGCAGAGAATGGAGCTAGCATGGAATATGAATAATGGATATAGAGCCCAGTCAGATGCTTTGGCTACAGGAAAGCTTGATTGTACCGTGACTGGTACGAGTACTAACCCGATACCAACTAACTGTGTAAATCATGGGCCTATTGTTTGCACACCAATAAACTTGTCTCAATCGCTCGACTGTAAAACTCGTGGTAACTCCAGTATAGGCTATACGGTAACTTGTAGTGGACGCGTAAAATGCAAACAAAAATGTATACACGAAATTGAAGTACCGGCGATGGATGAGATTACACCGTGCACTGAAGCCGATTCGTGTAGTAGCCCCGCTAAGATGACACTGGAGAAGACTGTATCTGCTTATGGGCCAGAGGTTGATATTGGGCCACTGAGTGGAGATCCATGGGACGAAGCTGCACAAACAGCGGCACTGGCTCATATTGCGGCTGCAAAATTAGCAGCGGAGAATGCCGCCAAAAGCAAAGCTCATTGTAACAACGCTGTAGGTGTTATGCAGGATAATGAGAAGGATGCTATGGGTCATGGTTGCTCGAGAGGTATGCCGGGTCCAAGCTGCGGCACCCCTTCTTCAATTAGCTGCTCTTCAGGTGCAATTAAGGCACCGCCAGAGAATAATGTACTACAATATAGAGGGACGTGTTCGTTTAAGTGTGAGTGTGCGTGGGCTTGTCAAATTACAACTGCGTATAAACCTGAGGACATGGGCGTGGGCGGTGACGAGCCTGTAGATGAAACTATCTTAAGCGAGCCTACGGACCTAAATATGGGAAGTAGCGATGAAGATCCTCTAGATTATTCTGAGCCTACGGGCCTAAATATGGGAAGTAGCGATGAAGATCCTCTAGATTATTCTGAGCCTACGGGCCTAAATATGGGAAGTAGCGATGAAGATCCTTTAGATGACTATGTACTGGAAGGCGAAGAAGCTTTTTAACAGAGACGTGCGACTACAAAGAAAAATCGTAGTACTGAGTTCAGAATGAGATAGCGTCCTTAAACCAAGCCTAGCACCAACATTAAAACTCCTGTTTTAGCGCTAACTCTACCCTGCCGGATAGCAAAATCTGTAGCTAGTACTCGTGTTAATGCGGACTGCCAAAAAATAGCTGGTTTAGTATTGGCAACCCCCCAGTTTTTTTGAACAGCGTACGGCTTCATACTGTTTGCCTTGGCTACATCAAACTGCGTTTTACCTTGGTCACTACCGGTACGTACAGCGAAAAGTGTCCTAAACTGATAGGCTAACATAGACAAGATATAGAATTCGCTATTACCATCTTCTAATAACACATTTATTCCAGCTATTGCTTGGTCTTTTTCACCTCGCGCTAAAGAGTTTAGAACGGCAAATATTTCAGCTTGAGCTGACGCTGACACCGCCTCTTTCACATCGTTTTCCGTTATTTTATCTTTAACTAACGCTAGTTTTTCCAGTTCTGAGGTTAATTCCCAGCGACTTAGACCTACTCGCTCAACTAATAATCGAGCTACCTGTAAACTTAATTCTACATTTTTGCTCTTGGCTTGATCTATAAGCCACGAGCTTAATTCATTTACATTGGGAGGTCTGAAGCTTACCCCTTCTTTGCCAAAACTTTTATAAACACTCATGCTTTTTTTGGGGTTAGTTCTGTCCCATAATATGTAAGCTCCTCCCGTGGTAGTGGTGAGAGTTGAAACTAGCTCGTCTTGCATACCCTTAGGCATTTCACTAGGGTCTCGAATAACGATCATATCTTGACCAAATAGACCACCTCCACTCAGGGCAGCTAATTGCGCTATACCACTCTCCATAAAATCACTTTTATCTAGCCATCGTATACTCGCCTCTTCTTTTTTTGCTAAATCACTAATGGCTTCCCTCGCTGCGTATGTATCCTCACCGTAGTAATAATGAACTGACATAGTTTTTATGTATCAATCTTAAATTCCCCAACAAAAAAGTCATCAATCAAGCATAACTACTTGCCAAAAAAATTGGAAATTTTATTGTGCTGTACTTGGTTCTGGCAACTCACTTATATCTGGGACAGGACTAGACACTGCTTCTTCCCAGGTCACTGCTACACTCGACTCCACCGCCGCAATCCATACTTGCCCTCTGGTAAATGTAATTTCTTTACCTTGTTCGTCTTTGAATTTGAGTGGGTCAGTTTTTTCTAATGCGTTTTTATGCCAAGTTCCTTTAATAACCTTTCCATCCTGATAAACCTCTAGTGCTCCCTCACCTTCAATGCCGACGTCATTATACCCACCTGGACCGTCAGCAAACTCATTTGTTGCTCGCATAACAGCCACTACGCTCGGTGCTACGTCTTCCTTACCAGCTCCCCCGTCTATTTGCTTCACCCCTCCCCAAAAACGCTGATAGCGGTTAGTCTCTTGGTCATATTCATAATGGACCCTAAACGATCCCGGCCAAGCAATACTTAAGGTTCCGCCTATTGGTCTTTCATCCATTTTTACATCATCTTTGAAGTCGTACCCCTTAAATTCAGTTTTGACTCTATACCCTAATTTCTGCAGGGCATTCCAAAGGTTGTCGTATGTTGTAAACCCGTTATACGGTGCTGGTAGGCTATCCTTCCTGAAGTATGCGGCAAATGGATTGGTGAGCGCGTTAATAGTGTTAAATTCTCCAGCGGCTATTCTATTAAGCGCATGATAGCTACCACCCCAATGCCCTATAATAGCGTCGACACCCTCTCCTAAGAACAGGTAGTCGTGCCTCACTGATCTTACTGAACCAATATCGTCTGGTCTTCCACACTGATAAACTGCCAGGAACCTAGTTACATTAGACACTAATACGGGTAGTTCAAATACTAGGTCTGCGTCCGCAAAACCGGCTAGAGGTCTGGTTATAACATCGGAAGCTAACATTACGCCGACTGGTCGCCTGTCGGCATCTTCACATTTTCGCCCAGATAATCCGCTCTCATTTCCTGATTTGCCAATTTCTTGCAGAGCTTCAGGTAGTTGTCTAAATAAGCCAGTATCGTCTTCGCCATTATCCACCTCTACGTCACGTCCAGGAAGGGTTAATACTCCAACAACCCCACCGACAACAATTAAACCGAAGATACCACCACCTATTAACAGCCACTTCCATTTTCCTAACCCCTGTTTAACAACTTCTTTTTCTGCATCAGCACGTAACTGTACGCGTCCGGCTGTCTCTACTGTTTTTTTTATGACCGGTTTTTCTTCACCACCCTTACTAGCTGTTGCGTCTGGTTCAATTTTCTCCGGTTCACTCCCTGCGCCTTTATCTTTATTTTCGTTCACCATAATATTTTTAAATAATTTATATTTTCTCAAAGCCTATATGCGGATTTTACCACGCTAGCGTGTTGTCGGGCAAAATATCGACAAAAGATATGCCTTTATGGCTACAATTATTTACCTCAAGAGACATCGAACAGAGATTCACTTAAGTAATCATCGACTGAGTTTTTAGTTTTTTTACTGCTTCCTTCTTCGCTAGAATATGAGAACCGTTGCAGAACTTGTTCTTCGACCTGCTCTACTGGACGACCGTATTTGTTTCTAGAGAACTGTCGTATTGCTTCCCTCACATCAGGATTACCGCCACTCGGGGATGCGAGTGCCTTCAAACTAAATGATCGTTGTGGCGTGCCTTTAACTAACAACCTCACTACCGCCGTAAACCTTTGTAAGTTTACTAAATCATATTCAGTAAAGACTGGTTCAAACTGCTTTGCTAATAACTCAGTGTCTTCCACTCCAACCCGATAGCTTAATATGGTACCAACATTACCTAAAACTGCCTCACGAATATTGTCTTCTAGCTGCTGCATAAATTGATGTGTTAGATTCAAGTTCAACCGATACTTTCTAGCCTCAGACAGAATAGTAACTATACTGTCGGTGGTAAAATTCTGGAATTCGTCTAAGTATAAGTAGAAATCTGGTCTTTTGTCTTCAGCAACGTTGGCTCGACTTAGGGCCGCTATTTGCATCTTCGATACCAGCACAAAGCCAAGTAGGTCTGAATTAATATCTCCCAAACTTCCTTTAGATAAGTTGCACAGTAGGATCTTTTTTTCATCCATAACCTTGCGAACATCAAAGCTAGACTTTGCCTGCCCAATCATGTTGCGCATAGCTTTATTACTAACAAAGCGGCCGAGCTTACTAATTACATAGCTCAACATGTCAGCTGACATTTGCCCGCGCTGGCTCTGAGCAAACTCCTGCTCCCAAAACTGCTTCACCGTGGGGTTGTCGTTACGCGCTAGCACAGCTTGGCGAAATTTATCGTCCACGAACATTCGCGGCACATCAATTAAGGTAGCATCAGGATCTTCTATTAAGGCTAAGAGCGCATTACGCAAGTAATGCTCGAACATGGGACCGATTGATTCAGGATTAAGCCTAGCAGCTAACTTCTGTAATATCTGCACTACCTCATTTACAATTAAATCTTTCTGAGCTTCATCGCGTACTTCTAGGATGTTAAATCCGAGTGGGCGCTCACTGTCACGGGGATCAAATAGTATGACATCCTCCTGACGCTCTGGTGGCACCATTAATAAGATATCTTCAATTAAATCACCGTGTGGGTCGATAACACCAACACCACGACCGGCTCTAATATCCTGCGCGATCATATTTAAGAACATCGTGGTTTTACCGGTTCCAGTTTGACCAATCATATATAGATGACGACGTCTATCATCTGGAGAGAAGTGAATTGGTGTGTCTACGCCTCGGTAAGAGTTGTGTCCTAACAACACACCCTCTTTGGGTAGATTAGGAGGTGCGGGAGCTACTCTTGAGCCCCGCCATAATATATTCGGCGTCTCTGTGGTGGGAAGAGGAAAATGAAATAACGAGGATAATTCTGTAGTACTTAAAACGCTCACTCCTTTTGCCCGAGGCACTCGAAACACTAGGTCTCTTACAAACTTTAAACCTTTGCCGGACTTACTGACGCCAATAGCATTCAGATCTGGCATATCATACTGTGAGAAAGCGGCTGCTATCCCTTCGAATATTCGACTCGCTTCTGTCTCTTCTCTTGTTGCTACCCCTATGCGGATATTTACATCAAATAATTGTTGACTGGCTTTTTGCTCAACTAATTCAACTCTCTCCTGTGCTCGAGGTGTTAATTGCTGTGCTCGTTGCTCAGCTTTCTCCCGTTGAACATCAGTTTTTGTTAGAGCGTCACGAGTAGCTTTCATCTTATATCCACTACCAATGTCTCCTTGCAACCCTTGCACTGTTTTTCTGGCGGCTAACTTTCCTTGTTTGCGCACTCGTTCTTTTGAGGGACGACAAACAAATTGAATGACCGCCGCATCTTTGTCTTGGATTTGCGCTAAGGCACCGGTGAGCGCTTGCATAGGGTCTACTTCCAGTTCTTTATACGTAGCAATTGGCAAGTGTGAAGCATGACGCAAATGCGCTTTGCCTCCCTGTACAGTGTCACCTTGCTCAAACACAGTGTAATGAGGAGCAATTTTAACCTCAGCTTCTGGATATAGGGCATAAATTTGCTTTTCTAGATGATCAATAAACTTTTTTTCAACGCCAGCTTGAAAAACAATTGTGCCTTCTCCTGTCGCTACAATTTCAAATACAATAACAGGTTTGCCGTACAAGAAACGATCCATTGAACTACTCGACAGCTTGGATAAAACAGATAAAAACTGTTCCGCTACACTTATCCTTTCCTTGGTATCGTCCCCAACCCCCTCTTCTTTTTCTTCAGCTTTCACGTCTTTGGGTAACATTACTTGGAGCATCACAATATCCAGGGTACGCCGCAGCACAGCCTGTTCACGAACTGTCACCCAAAGAAGCCAAAGGATTATTCCGGCAGCAGCAAGAAGAAAGAATATTATTACGAAGGAGAGTAAAGACATACTAGTCTAATTTTTAAGAAAACAGGAAAATTATTAGTGCTGTGATTATGAGTAGCAACACTCCGGCCACAATAACCCACTGCCCTTTTCCGACTTTCTGTTTATTGACTCCAGCTTGAACCACTGCTTCGTACATCTGTCCTGTTAATACATCATGAAACAGATCTATTATGCGAGGATAATCTTTGCTTTTTCTGGCTTTCTTTAATGCTAATGGTAGATCTTCCCTGAAAGCCACCTCAACTAGCGATTGAACCTCTTGATGTTCTTCTGGGCTGTGCTCCCATGGTTGAGTGAGATCTATGGACTCCTCTCCGTATTGTTCTATTTCAGTAGCAATCTCTTGCGCTGTAATCTCCCGTTTGCGCTCGATTCCCTGCCTTTTGTCCTGCTGCACTTTTTCTTCAACGCGCTCAACAAAGTCCTGCGCCTTTTCCGGCGTATCAAAAATTAGAGACTCTCTTTCTCGTGGTTCTGTTTCTTGAGCTACCATCTACTTAGTATAACACTTTCATATTTGATATGAGGGTAGTGCCTGGTTTTAATTTATTTCTTTGCTTTACTTTTTTTCTTCTTGGATTTTTTACCATCCTTACCTTTAGTGGCTCTCTTTTCTTTCTTGTTGGATTTTTTCTCTTTTTTTCTGGCTTTTTTACGTTTTCTTGCCTCTTCTCTTTTTTTTATATCTTCGCCTCTGACGAGCTTACTATTTTCACGTTGCTTCAAAGAGCCTTGCCTTTCCTGAATGTTTAGCTCCTCATACTCATCTGCCATAGATGTTAATAAGGCCCGTTTATCGGCAGTAACGTTTTCTTCGTCCAACGCCGCATCACGTAACATGTTGATGTAAGATTGGCGCGCTTCGATGCGTTTTTTTACAACTCCTAACTTAGCTTTAGCCATCATAGCTTCAGTTACAGGAGTTAGCTTTTCGTTTTTCCGCATAGCATCCAGCCTTCCTAACTCATTCAGCCATAAATCATGGTAATTCTTTAAGGCCTTTTCCTCTCCTGGGTTTGTTCGGATTCTTCTGTTGAGCCTTTCCTCTAGGACAGCTTCGAGCCGCTTTACCCTATTTTCTCGTTCAATATATTCCCGATTAGACGATAATCTTTTCTTCTCACCCTCCGTTAAATTAACACCTTGATCTTTTTTTTGTGACAGCTCTGCCTTGTCAGCAGATATCTTTTCTTTATCATCTTCTGTTAAACCAATATTCGCATCAACTACTTCCTGCGCCCATCTCGTGACTGCATCTTCCCCTTCACGTCGCTCCTGGGCCCGCTCCTGGATAGCACCTATGCGCTCTTCAAGACTTTTCTTACTCATTGTAAGTATGTTCTCATCCGGAGCGACTGCTTCATCAACAACCTCTGATTCTATTATAGCTTCTGGCTCTATTACTTCTTCGTGGACTTCTTCTTCTGGATATTCTAGATCAAGATCATCTTCATATTCATCATCCATCGAAACAATATAACCCTCGTCGATTCCTGCTTCTTCAACCCTAGCTGCATTAGCAGCATCTGCTAGATATTTATTCCATTTTTTATCCTGCACTGCTTCATTTCGCCTAGCTTCTAAGTATTGATGCATTTCTTCCATATCATCATCAAGCACTGCCACCGTTCCACCAATGTATCTGTAGGCATTTGTTAATTTGGCGTAGTCTCCATAGTTGTTCTCACTTGCGTGCTCTCTTAGTTTTTTCTGTACTTCTTTGTCGGGAATATTTACCTCACCTCTTTGATCAATATATTTTAAACGAGCCTCATTAACGACGACCTTGTCTGTATCACCACTATTTCTAATTATTTGAGCCTGGAGAAATAGTAAGTTTTCGTCTTCCGTGTCTACCTTATCTATTGCCCCTACATATTTTGCATGCATGGCATATAGTGACCAATTAACTCCCTCTTTCTTATCTGCGACGGCGATCTCAAAGGCGCCTCCCACATCGCTTATCATTTTTTCTTTCTTTTCTTTATCTACGCCCTCTAAAACTCCTGTGTACTTTAGGTAGGTTAAATAACGAGCTGCTGATACGCTTCCATCACTCTCATTATTTTTTAATACTTCATCAAATCCATCTACTAGATACTTATTAAGTTTGTTTTCTCCTTCTTTTTCCTTGCGACTTACACCAAGCCTCTTTGTCCTGGCTAGTAATTGAGCTGCCTCGAAGTGCTCTTCGTTTTTTATGTGCTCTTTAAGCTGCTCCTCTATTTGGGGTATGTCTTCTTGTTTAAATCTTTCATGATCAATTATAGATGTACTTGTTGACTCTGTTTCTTC
>Ga0233431_1000480_pt1 | contig 87267 bp, 73 predicted proteins | sample SI_118_April2016_FD_179867 | JGI IMG/M metagenome (GOLD analysis project Ga0233431, IMG submission 179867) | Seawater microbial communities from Saanich Inlet, British Columbia, Canada - SI_118_April2016_200_MG | ecosystem: Environmental > Aquatic > Marine > Inlet | place: Canada: British... | reverse complement strand
AATTATTATCGCAAACATGAACTTCAAAATTTGAATAAGTTTGGTTTATGATACTGGTCAAAGCCTTTTGCAATAATTTTGGTCTTTTATATGTAGGTATAATTGTAGTAATTTTTGGATTTTTCATTCTTTTAGTTCCTTAATTGGAAGATTTTTTTTATTCGGATTTTTGTTAAAACAAATTCTCGAGGTATGGGCATAACTAGAATATTAAAAATTGTAGAAAGGAAGAATAAAGAGATGAAAAAGAAAAACGTAAATATAGGATTTGTTGTTTTTAGAGGGAAGAAATAATAAATAAAGAATATAACAAAAAGTGTAACTATAAAAGGTAGGCCAAGATCTTGAAGATACCATGATCTCTTTTCTTTTTTCATGATTTTTTTATGCATTATGGAGATTGATATCAAGATATATCCCGCATTTAATAATATCCAAGTATAACAAGCGCCAATGGCACCAAATTTCATTGAGCTCCATATTAAGAATGGAATCAATAAGATTATTCCAACTAAATTTTGGTAAAAGCCTAATTTTGTCCAACCATATGATAGCTGCAATCCATATGGCAGGCTCATTAAAGCATTTAACAGATGTCCTGTCATTAATAAACTAATTAATAGGCTAGTTTTTTCTACAGTTTGATAATTATGAGTTAGCAAATATACTAATTGAGGTGAAAAAAAGATCACTAACAAAGATGCAGGAAAGATGATTATAGACAATAATTGACAACTTAAGTGGTAATGTGATTTTAATTCTTTTCTTTGTTTGTTTTTAATTAACTTAGAGAAAATAGGAAAAAAAGCTATATAAATTGGACTAACCAAATATTGTAAAGAAAATGCAATATTATTTGCAAATATATAATAACCAAACATTTCTAATGATAATAGCTTGCTTAGTATTATTTTATCTATTTGGGTTAATCCAATAGTCAAAACTGAAATACTAGTTAATCCAATAGCAAAATTTTTAAGTTTCTTGAATATATATTTATCAAATTTTGGCTTATGATTCTTTTGAGATAATGCTTTCCATAAAAATAAACCTGTAAGTGCTGTCAGTAGGAAGTTAATAAAAATTTGCCAGATAAAAAAAGTTTGAATAGATGGAGATATAAAATAAAGAACCAGAATCATTCCAATTCCTCGAAAAGTAGTTATACCAACAGTTATTACATTTAATAATACTTGTTTTTGAAGACCAATCAAAGCCCCAGAATAAAGCGTAGATGGCCATAAAAATGATACTGCTAATCCAAGGAAATAAATCGATTGTTTAATGGTTTCTGTAGATAATACGTTTGCGTTAAGCCATTTGGTGGAGATTATTGGAGCTAGTAGAAAAATTATAATACAAATAAAGACAGCTATTCCCCAGTATAAATATTCAAAGGTCCTGGTAAGATCTCTTAAGTATTCGATTCTATCATTTTGAGATATATATCTAGCTATTTCACGATTAAGAATAGTGCTTAAACCTAAATCTAGTAAGCTAAAGAGAGCTAGAAATGATACGTATAATCCTACTATTCCATAAGATTCTATTCCCATTAGTCTTATATAATATGGAATTAATATTATGGATAGTAAGGTCATCCATATTTTACCTATATAATTAGCTACTATATTTTTTTTTAACTTATTCATTATTTAATTATAGAGATTAGAAGTTTCTTTTTCGAATACTTGTTGAATGTTAGAATATTTTTGATCAATTTTTAAAGAATCAAATTTAGGATGAGATCCGATTAATTTAAAAAGCATAGAAATACTTTTCCTTTTAATTAATTTAGGAGTAAAGGAAATCATTGTAAAAAAGATATGGTAAGGTAGTGCGTAAAATATTTTTTCTTGCCAATTCATAATTTTCCAAATTTCCATTCTTTGATTTCTGGATGAAATTTTCAAAACCCAATTTTTATATATTTCAAATAATTGCAATAATAGATATCGTCTATTGCTTATTGTTAATTTAAATTTATCTTTAAAATTATCTTTTATTTTTTGCATCGCTAGCATCCAGCAAGTATTCATGGTAGTTCCTGGATAAGTTTTGGGTTTTTTTAATGGATCTAATTTTAAAGATTGATCATTGTTTAATAAATCGACGCCTTGTTCCTCAATATTATTAAAATAATAGTATCCAAAAGATTTTGGAGTAATTCCAACAGTGACGATCGGTTTAGGGTAAGCTAAAATTTTATCAGCATATAACATTAGAGCTGTTGTTGCATAATAATCAGGATAAGGAGATTGAAAAAATTCTCCTTTTTCTGAAAGTTTTTCTATTAATTTTTTATTAATTATAGAGTATTGCATGTTATAAGCGAACTTTACTTTAAAGTTTAATGAATCTTTTACTAATTTCAATGCATCTTGTTTACTTAGCCAAAAAGGGCTTTTTTTGTTTTGTAAAAAGCTAGCATTGCCAAATGCATTTAAAAATCCTTCAGGAGATCCTGGCATGACTCCTGGATAAGCATATATGAATCCACTAGTATAGATGAAATCGGGTGATGAATAAGTTTTTATTAAATTATAAATAGTTGAAAAATAGTTTTTCATTAAACAGTCATCGTCTCCTAACATTATAACATATTCTCCTGAGCTTTTTTCTAAAGCATTATTCCAATTGTCGGTAACAGGCACGAAACTTGAACTCCTAAAATATTTAACTCTTTTATCATTAAGAGACTTTATATAATCAGAAATATTTTGCTCTGAAAAGTTATCGAATATAATAATTTCCCAATCATCATAATCTTGATTTAGAACAGAGTGAATAGCATATTTAAGGAATTCCAATCGATTACGAGTTGGAATAAGTACTGAAAATTTCATAAAAGTCCTATTTTTTGAATATAAGTGTATAAGAAGTTCCTAGGTTAAATCTTTTTTCTAAAGGTTTGAAGAGTTTGTTCAAACATTTTCCTATGATTATTAATCCTTTTTTTAGGAATCTATTAGAACAAAAATTTGATAGTGAATATATCCAACCAAAATGATTCCAAGATAAACATCCTTGATCAGAAACTGTTTTTAATACAAGCTTGAGACCTTTACTTTCCAAATGTTTTACTATTAGTGAAATGGGAATTAAAGATACATGTCTTGGTGCATCTAAGTGAGTCCAGAACTTTTTGAAAATACGAAATTGTAAGGAAGATGGATTAGGAGCTGCAAGGATTATGATGCCATTGGGAAGTAATGCTTCAATTGAAGCCTCTAATGTTTTCCAAAATTCTGGTAAGTGTTCTATAACTTGCCATAGAGCTATTACATTATAAGTAGGAGTTTTAGGTAGGGCTGAAATTATGTTATCTGTCTTGATAGTAGGTATTTTTAATTTTTCTTGTATGAACGTACAACAAGAATCATCTTGTTCTATTGTATCAACTTGAAATCCATTTTGTTGTGCAAGATAGGAAAAACTTCCAATAGATGGACCTATTTCTAAAAGTCTTCCTTCAGAAATAAATTGATTTACTAATTTAATTTTGTAGTTTTCAAATTTTGCTGCATTAGCTAATTCATTTATAGAAGAAGGAATATAGTAATAACTAGAAGGATAAAATCTTCCTAAATTTTCGGGAATAGGATGTATGAAAATCAAAAAACAAGATTTGCATAAGTGATAATTGAATGTTTCTTGTGAAATGTTTCTATTCCTATCAGTAGCTTTAAATATAATGGGAGCTAAAGAGTTGCAGTAAGGACAAAAATATATTTTTTTAGAAAGATGATTCATTAGCTACCTAAAATTTAATCATAAAAATAATTGCATATTACCATTTTGGTGTTCAAGTAAAAAGGCATTGTTGTTAGATGTCTAGTATAAGAGAGCAAGAATAGCATTTTTATCAATCTTTCAGAAAGTTAATTTTCATTGCTAATAATTTAAAAAAACTTCACTTGGATTTTATTTTTCTAATTTTACTTTTAATAGACAGTAGATAAAATTGGCTTTTTTATTTAAGGATTATAGTACGTGAAAGTAGTAATTTTAGCAGGCGGTATTGGTTCTAGGTTATGGCCTATTTCAAAAAGTAGTTTTCCTAAACAATTCTTAAAATTATATGGAGACTATTCTTTACTGCAAAATACTGTCAGACGATTCTCAGATGATAATCTATTTGAGGATTTAATAATTGTTACAAATGCATCTTACTCAGATTTAGTAAAGAAACAAGTTTCTTCTATAGATAAAAGATTTGCGGATCATATTTTAGTTGAACCTGAAGGTAAAAATACAGCTCCAGCTATTGCCCTAGCTGTAAAATACATGCAAGAAAATTTTCTAATAAAAGAAGATGAGTGCTTCTTTGTTACATCTTCCGATCATTTTATTTATCCGGAAATCAAGCTCATTCATGCGATTGAAAGTGCAGAAGAAATTGCCAAACAGGGAAATATAGTTGTTTTCGGCGTTCACCCGAATAAACCGGAAACAGGCTATGGTTATATTGAGATGAGTGAAAATATTTTATCTAATAATATATATGAAGTGAAAAGATTTGTAGAGAAGCCTTCTTTTGAAACAGCTCAAAAATATCTTCTAAGTGGTAATTTCTTATGGAATGCAGGACTTTTTTTATTTCAAATGAAAACGTTTTTAGACCAGTTGGAAAAACATCAAAAAGAAATCTTCTCTTTTTTTGAAAAAAGTTATGAAGATTTCTTAAATAGTTTCTCATCTCTGCCTAATATTTCAATAGATTATGGACTTTTAGAAAAATCAGAAAAAATTGCAGTATCACCATTGAATCTTGTTTGGTCTGATGTAGGTTCTTGGGATAACGTTTATGAAACTATGGAAAAAGATGAGAATATGAATGTTAAAAAAGGCAACGTAGTAGATCTTGACACCAAGAATTGTCTGATTATAAGTCACAAGAAACTTATTTCTACCATTGGTATAGAAGATATGATCATAATAGAAACAGAAGATGCTATTTTGCTTAGTAAGAAAGGTTCTTCTCAAAAGGTTAAACTTCTTCTAGAACTAATCAAAAAACAAAAAGCTAATAAAAAATAACTATTTATTAATATGTTTACCTAAAAATCCTGCTAATTTCATCATATCAATAGGATCTTTACCAATAATTTTAGCTAATTTTTTATCTGGAACAATTTCTCTTTTATTTTCAGGATTTTGCAGTTTATGTTTTTTAATGTAATCCCAAGTTTTCTTAACGACTTCTCCTCTTGATAAGTTGTCAGAACCGGTTATTTCTATTAATTCAGGAGTTAAAGAGAATCCTTTTGTGAATGAACTTTTTGAAGATGATGTTCCTTTGGAACCTTTTGTTCCTTTGGAATTTTTAGCACCTTTTTTCTTTTTAATATAAGCAGTTTTAGGGTGATGAGCATCATATTTTGGTTCAAGATCTTTTAAGTCATTAACTATAATGTCACAGTCTGGGAAGTTTGAACATGAATAGAATATTTTGCCGTAACGGGTTCTTCTCATTACTATCTTGCCGTCGCAACCAATAGCAGGGCAATCGGGTCTTTCAGATGGCTTTAGAGTTATTTCGCCTTTTTTAGGTATATTTATTATACCTTGACATTCCGGGTACTTAGAGCATCCTAAAAATGGACCAAATCTTCCATATCTAAGCTCCATATCACTTCCACATTTAGGACATTTCTGATTCCATTCAAAATCTTCAGCATAATCTTCTTTTTTAAAGTCTAAAGCTTCGATAGGAGAAGTGAATTCACATTCAGGATAATTTGAACATCCATAAAAATATCCATTTTTTGACCAAATTTTTTGAAGAGGCTTTCCGCATTTAGGGCAAGGCTTGTCTGTTATTATTTTAGGTACAACAGCATCTTTTTTCGCTTTTTCCACCATAGGTTCAAAGACGTCCCAAAACTCTTTTAATATTTGTCTCCAGTCTTTTTCATCCTCAGCCACAAGCTCAAGTTGATCTTCCATTTTTGAAGTAAAATTAGGATCCATTATAGGTTTGAAATTGTCTTCGAGCATTTGAGCTGTAATTTTCCCAAGTTCTGTAGGTCTTAGTGTGTTCTTTTCTTTTATGGTATAGTCTCTACTTTGGATTTTATTCATGATAGCAGCGTAAGTAGAAGGTCTACCTATACCTGATTTTTCAAGTTCTTTTACTAAAGATGCTTCAGTAAATCTTGGTGGAGCTTTAGTAAAAGATTGAGAAGATAAAATTTCTTGAAGATCTAACTTTTGATTTTCTACTAAAGGTGGTAGTAGATTTTCTTCATGGTCTTCAGCTTTATCATCAAATTTTTCAATATATACTGCTAAAAATCCAGGGAATTTGATTATTGATCCAGTAGCTCTTAGTAACATTTTTTTGTCTGTATCAATATCTGCTGATACAGTGTCATAAATAGCAGGGTTCATCTGACAAGCTATGAATCGTTTCCATATAAGAAGGTATATTTTATATTGATCGGGTGTTAGATATTGTTTTATAGAATCCGGAGTATTGAATGGATTGGTTGGTCTGATAGCTTCGTGGGCTTCTTGTGCAGATTTTTTTGATGAATACTTATTGGGAGTTGCAGGAAGATATTTTTTTCCATATTTTTCGGATATATAACTTCTTCCTGAGCTGATAGCTTCCGGAGATAATTGAACAGAGTCTGTTCTCATATATGTTATAAGACCTTCTGTTCCCGCTTCTCCTAAATCAATACCTTCATAAAGGGTTTGAGCTATACCCATGGTTCTTCCAACAGCATATCCATAATGCCTACTAGCTTCTTGTTGCAAGGTAGAGGTGATAAAAGGAGCTATAGGTTTTCGTGTTTTTTCTTTTTTCTCTATATTTTTTACGGTATATTTAGCTGCTTTTAAATCACTTTCTATTTTTTTAGCTGTTTTTTCATCTGGAATAAGAAAAACATCTTTTTTATCAGTTTTTTCTTTTTCGACTTTTTTACCATTAACAGAATATAAAAAGGCTTCAAATTCTTTTTGATTCGCTAATAAAGCAGCTTTTATATTCCAGTATTCTACTGGGGTAAATTCATCGATTGCTTTTTCTCTATCTACTACTAGCTTTAAAGCTACAGATTGAACTCTTCCAGCTGAAGAAGCTTTCCCTCTTTTGATTTTTCTTGTTAATATTGGGGATATTTTATAGCCAACCATTCTATCTAATAGACGTCTTGCTTGTTGAGCGTTCACTAAAGGCATGTCAATGTTTCTAGGATGTTGCAAAGCATCTGAAACTGCTGATTTTGTAATAGAATGAAAAGCCATTCTCTTTATTTTCGTATTCTTAGGTAATATTTGATGAATATGCCATGCTATAGCTTCACCTTCTCTATCAGGATCGGGAGATAAATAAACAATATCTGATTTTTTTGCTTCTTCTTTGATCTTTTTAATAACATCCTTTTTATCATCAAGATTGACATATTTCGGTTCAAAATTATTTTCTATGTCTATACCAAATTCTTTAGCTGGCAGATCTCTTATATGACCTACAGATGATATAATATTAAAGGATGGCCCTAATATTTTTTTTAGGGTTTTTATTTTAGCAGGAGACTCTACAATAATTAATTTTTTCGTCATTTTTATCTCAATATTAATAAACTACTTAAAATGTATATGTATCTTTTTTTTACCTTTGCTGTCAATGAATAGACAAATCAATTGGACAATGTTAAATATTTTTAGACATAGTGTAAATATAAAAACATTGGACTACAGCCATTCTTCAGGTATAATAGCTATCAAAAAAATAAAAAAATGTTTTCCAAAGATAAATTATTAGAATTAAATAGCCAAGGGTTTATTCCTGGACCTAAGGAATCAGAAAAAGATTTTTTTGATAGGATACAGTTATATAAAGATTTTTATGTAAATCCAGAAAATCATATTGTAAATCCAGTATTTTCTTTGAAAGATCGAATGCCTAAACCATATTTAAGTTGGACTAAATCTACTTTAATAAATTTATATGGATTTGTTCCTCAATTTTTATCTGTATTCTTTGATAATAAGGGGCTTAACCCTTTACAGGGAGCTGTTACTTGGGAATGTAAAACCAAAAATAATAATATTATTATTCCGGTTTTACAATTAAAAAAAGGTCTTAAAAAGGGATCTTATTTAGGAATTTATAAAATAGATGAAATATTAGCACATGAGGCGGTTCATGCTGCAAGAATTGCTTTTCAAGAACCGAAGTTTGAAGAAGTTTTTGCTTATTTGGTCTCGGATAGTATTTTTAGAAAAGTTTTAGGACCTATTATAAAAACCCCTAAAGAACTAATATTTTTCTTTTTATCTTTTAGTGGATATATAGTTACTAATTTTTTGGTTAATTTTTTTCAAAAGGCGACTTTCTTTTTCCATTTTTTTGCTTTTTCAACTTTTCTTTTGATTTCTTATGGTTTGTTTAGACTTGTGAAAGTCAGAAAAATTTTTAATAAAACTTTAAAAAAGTTAATATCAATTTTTAGTAGTAAGTCTTTGGCTTTGTCTACTATGTTAAGACTTACTGATAGTGAAATTATCTTATTTTCTAAGATGAACAAGAAAGAGATACTATCTTATGCCAAGCAAATGGAAGATAAACAGTTAAGGTGGAAAGTTATTTTTTTAGCATATTTTCATAAGATTGATGAAAAATACCTTTAACTATTATAATTTAATATGTTTTTGAATGAGGGATAAATGACAAAACTTATAAAAATAGAAAATATTACTTTTGCATCTTCGCCATCTTCTGCCTCTAAGGCTTTAGAAAGGGGAAAGGAACTTTGTCAAAGTTTGGAGTCTTCTAATATTTTATTTTTTCCTAATAAATCTATAGAAATATCAAAAGAAGATATTGAATTTTTAACAAGTTTAAAAGATCTCAATGCTAGTAAACATATTTTCTTTAAACCTCAGACCTCTGAATTAATTAATAAAGATAAATTATCTATACAGGAATTAGAGCGTTTGAAAGATATACTTAGAAAATTTTCTAAAGCTGCCGTTGAGTTTGTTGGAAAATTACTTATTCCTTATTCCAAAAATTGGCATATAGATTTAGCATCTTTTAGACCTGGTAACATTGAGAAAATAAAAACTAACACATATGAAAGAGAAGACCTTCTTCATACTGATGCTTATCCTTTAAGAAATAAATCTGGTGATAGAGTTTTAAAGTTTTTTATTAATATTAATCCTGAAGAAGATAGAGAATGGATCACAGGAGATCTTTTTTGTGATCTTATAAGCAAGTTTCAACATGATGAAGAATTTTCATGTTTTTGTAAAAAAGAGGAAACTTTAACTGGTAAATTAACAAAAATTATGAAAACCACTGCTAATAAAATTGGATTACCTTTTTCTTTGCCTTCTACATATAGTGAATTTATGCATAAGTTGCATAAATTTTTGAAAGGTAATAAAGAATATCAAGAAACTTCTCATAAAAATTTATGGAAATTTCCTCCTAATTCTAGTTGGCTTGTTTTTACAGATTCTTTAGCTCATGCTGTTAAATCGGGGCAATATGCTTTAGAACAAACTTTCTTAATACCTAGAAGAGCAATATTAAATCCTGAAAAATCTCCCTTATGTATATTGCAGCGAATGACAGGAGAGAATATTAGTGAAAAAGAGTATCAAGAGATAAATTCTTAATACACTTTTCTTTGTTTTGCAGAACCGATTCTTAGCTCTCTTCTATATTTTGAAATGGTTCTTCTAGCAAATTTAAACCCTAAAATTTGCATTTTTTTTGATATATCTTCGTCTGTTAGAGGTGTATTTTTATCTTCTTGATCTACGAGCTTTTTTAATAGTTCTTTTTGAGATTTATTAACTAATATATTGCCGGATGTTGTTTTGATGTTTTTAGAAAAAAAGTATGTTAGAGAAAAAATTCCTCTTGGAGTTTGTACATATTTATTGGACACAGCTCTTAATATAGTAGACACATGAAAATTTAATTCTTTAGCTGCTTCTTTATAAGTAATAGGAAATAATGATTTTTTTCCTTTTAAAAATTGGTATTGCTTTTGAATGAGATATATACAGATCATTTGCAGAGTTCTTCTTCTCATTAAAATATTTTTCATTAACCATTTTCCGTCTCTATAGCATTTTTCTATGAAGGTGGTTGTTGAAGGATTTTCTTTTGATGCTAACTTTAAATAGTTTTTGTTTAAGGTGAACTCTGGGATGTCATCTTCATTGATATCAACAATCCATTTTCCATTTTTATAAGAGATGATTACATCTGGTATAATTGAATAATTATTGTTTTCTATATAATTAGAAATGGGTGATAAGGATAGAGTTTTAATGTCGGTGTCTATTGTTTGAAAAATTATTTTAGGTGATATTTTTAAAGTTTTACCAATTTTATTGATGTTATTTTTTAAAAGATCATTAAAGTGATTATTTATTAAAAGATAAGCAAGAGATGTTGTTTTATTTTTTTGTTTTAATTGGAAAAGTAAAAAATCTTGTACATTTTCACATCCTATTCCATTAGGTTCTAACTGTTTGATTTTTTCTGTTACTTCAATTTCTTTTTGACTTATTGGATTGTAGAATCCTTTGTCATCTAGATTGCCAATGATTGTTTTTGCAAGGGATATTTCTTTTTTGTCATGAAAGTTTTGTTGAATTTGTTTAGAAAGATCCTCATAAAGAGAATCTTTATGAGGTATGTTTTTTATATATGATTCGAAGTCCATTTGATGATCATTTTTTGAAGGCAATCTTTCAAAAAGAGGGTTTGCATCAATTTGTTTTGTTATATAATTTTTCAGTTCTAATAAAGGAGATTGAAGGATTGAGAAAGCCTGTTTCATCTTGTTAGAAAAAACAAGAACTGTAATAGGTTTAGCTAAGAGCTTATTAGCTGTTTGGATTTTAGTTTTCATATTATTTGCTCTTTTACTTTTCCATAGCATATAATTTTTTTCTTCTAAAGAGAGTTTTTTGTACTATGAAAAAAGCAGCTGTTTTTTCTAGCAAAGGAATAGGCGATGGTCTTTTATTTTTAGTGATTTGTGAAAATTTGAAAAAAAATGGATATGAAGTAATTTTATATCATAATATTTTACCTAAATTGTCACAATGGTTTGGTTCTTTACAAATTCAGCCATATCCAAATAGAGAAGACCTTTTTGAAAAACTGGAATCTTTTGATCTTATTGTCGTAAATTCTGACAGTCAGCCTATTATTGTAGAATTGAAAAACTATTTGAAAAATTGTTTTACAAAGAAGTTTTTGATTTTACATTTATCGACCTGTAAAGGTAAAAATCTTCCCGGAGACTATTCTTTTAATAGAAAAATGACTGTTATTGATAATTTAACAAATGCATGTAAAACCGCTTTACATCTGCAAAATGTCTCAAAAAATATAAAGATTTATCCGCAACCTAATCTAGTTCACAGAAAATATTTAAGAAGAATTATTATACATGCTACGAGCAGAGAAATCGCTAAAAATTGGCCAGCTAAAAGATTTATTAAAATTGCTAAGTTTTTAAAATCTAAAAATTTAGAAGTTGTCTTTGTTATGTCAGAAGAAGAGCATATTATATGGAATTCACAGAATAAGGGTGATGATATTGTTATTAAAACATTTGGGAATTTAAATGAACTAGCCAGTTATTTTTATGAATCGGGTTACTTTTTAGGAAATGATTCTGGAATGGGTCATTTAGCTTCTTTACTTAAAATTCCCACATTGACAATTTTTAATATTAGAAGAAAACTTGCCTTTTGGAGACCTGACTTTAGCAAAGGGATAAGTATTGCTCCTTGGCCTTTACTTTTAAATATTAAAGGTCTTCGCTTAAGGGATAAATATTGGCAATTGCTAATACCTACATGGAGAGTAAGAAGACATTTTAAAAAATTATACAAAGAGGATTAATCTTGATGAAAAAAGTTGCTGTATTTAGTTGTCCAGGGTTAGGAGATGGCGTCGTTTCTTTAATTTTAGCGAACAATTTGTTTTTGAATAATTATGATGTGGATCTTTTTCACGATAATAATTTTAAGCAGATATCTTCTTGGGTTCCTCATGTGAAGATTAAGGAATTTCCTTTAGAAAATATTGAATCTATACTTGAAAAGTACGAATTAATCTTTATTTCATATGATGCCGCATCTAAGTTTATTCAAGAGCTTATTCAAAAAGGTAAAGAACTTAAAAAAGATAAAGTTATCGTTGTAAATCCAAGTCCTTCCAAAAGAATTGGAAGACAACCTTATTATACAGACACTTTTTTTGATCCAACAATTTCTGTAGCTGATAATATCAAGATGTTTATAAAGAATAAGTTATGCCTTGAAAAGGCAACTAAATCTTGTGGTTTTGTTGCTAAAAATAATCTTATTCATAGAAAACACTTAAAAAGAGTTATTCTTCATCCAACTAGTGGTAAAGCCAGTAGAAATTGGCATAAGTGTAAGTATATAAAATTGGCTTTACAGTTAAAAAAATTAGGTTTCAATCCTTTTTTTATTTTTCATTCAAATGACAAAAATCAGTGGGAGTCATTATTGCAATCAAAGTTTATTTATAAAGACTTTTCTAATTTAAACGAGCTAGCTGATTGTTTATTTGAATCGGGTTTTATGATTGGAAATGATTCTGGTATAGTCCATCTAGCTTCTGCTTTGGGTATTCCAACTTTAAGTATTTTTAGAAATATAAGGAACTCTTATTTATGGAGACCTGGTTCTACTTATGGCGAAGTTGTCTATCCATCAAGGTTAGTTCCTAATATTTCCGGATTCCGATTGAGAGATAAAAAATGGAAAGATTTGATCTCTGTTAGGAAAGTTTTAAATAAATTTAAGAAAATTTATCTAAAAACTAATGTAAAATAGTTAACTCGCTGTTGATAATTTTGCATATTTTGCTACTAAGGATCTTGTTAAGTTGTCTTCTTCAAATAAAACATCATAAGTTTCGCCCAAAGATGTATTATATATTTTTTGTATCATACCTTTCCCAAAAGTTTTATGTGCAACTTTTGAACCTGCTCTAAATTTAGTAGTTACTTCTTCTTCTGACAGATCACTTTCTGGAAAATATTCTGTTTTCGAAAGATTTAAAAGAAATTTGTGAGGGATATCGTTGAAAAAGCGGGAAATAGTCATAATCTTTGGAGATCCCCAAAGAAATCTGTAGAAAGCTGCTGTCATATAAAGTAGTTGTTTTGCTCTTGTCATTCCAACGTAACAAAGCCTTCTTTCTTCTTCTAACGCTTCTATTGATGTTTTAGAATTAATATGAGGAAACAAATCTTCTTCAAGTCCTGCTATGAATGCTAAAGAAAATTCCAGTCCTTTTGCATTATGAATGGTCATTAACTTAATAGATTCTTCATGAGAAGTTTCATGAGAAGTTAAAAGAGAGAGTTCTTCTAAAAATTTCACTAATGAATCATGTTTAGATTCATCTGTTTTAGCTATAAATTCTTCTACGTTATTTTTTTTATCTTCATATGTATCAGGATCAAGTTTTAATACGTCTTCATATCGAATTAACTTTGTAGTTTCTTTAACTATTTCTGAAATATCAACATGAGAATTTGCTAATCTTCTTAATTCTTTTATAAGTAGTAAATATTCTTCTAGTGACTGTTTTTGCTTTCCTGTAATTCTCAGTGGATACTTAGAAGAGATAACATCGTAGCAAATATTTAATATAGGGGTTTGTTTTTGTTGAGCTAGATTAATTAATTTAGTAATTGTTGCTGAACCTATTCCTCTTTTAGGAATATTAATTGTTCTACTAAATGAAATGTAATCACTGTCTGAAATGATCATTTTTAAAAAAGAGATAATATCTTTGATCTCTTTTCTTTGATAAAAAGAAATTCCTCCATAAATAATATAAGGCAGGTCATTTGATAGAAGTATATCTTCGAATACACGAGACTGAAAGTTGGTTCTATAAAAAATGGCAATTTCATTTAAAGGTATTTTTTCTTTTTTATGATGATGTAAAATTGTATCAATAATAAAGGAAGCTTCTTCTTTATCATTAGATGCTAAATATGTTCCGATTTTTTTTCCTTCACCCATTTGCGACCACAAGTTTTTCTCATATCTTGTCGTATTGTGTTTTATGAGTTCATTTGCTGCAGATAATATTGTAGATGTGCTTCTATAGTTATGTTCTAGTTTGATTATTTGAGCATTGGGGTAATCACTATCAAATTGTAAAATATTCTTGTGTTGAGCTCCTCTCCATGAATAGATAGCTTGATCAGGATCTCCAACAGCAAAGATATTTTTATGTTTTGCTGATAATATTTTTGCTAAAGTATATTGAGCAATATTTGTATCTTGATATTCATCTATTAATAAGAAAGACCATCTATTTTGATATTTTTCTTTGATTTGGCTGTTTTCTTTTAAAAGTTTTACAGTTAAATATAAAAGATCATCAAAGTCCAAAGAATTTGCTTCTTTTAATCTTGTTTGATATAAAATAAAAATTTCTTTTTCGATAGATTTTTCATCTAAAAGAGATTCATCATTTATATCGGTTAAGTTGTTTTTAACTGTTGAGAAAGTGCGTTTTAATTTTTTAGAAAGACCTTTTTCATCTTTAAGGTTTAATGTTTTAAGACATTCTTTAATAAGTTTTACAGAATCTTCTTCATCATAAATATTGAAATTATTAGAAAATCCTAAATGATCAATGGATTCTCTTAATATTTTAGCTCCAAGGCTATGAAAAGTACATGTTAATACATTTTTATCAGTTTGAGCTTTTATTCTTTTTTTCATTTCTTCAGCTGCTTTATTTGTAAATGTCACAGCTAAAATATCTGATGGCAGTACTCCATTTTTGATTAGTTTTTCAATTCGTCTGGTTACGACAAATGTTTTTCCAGAGCCTGCTCCAGCAATTACTAAAAGTGGCCCTTCAAAATGGTCTATAGCTTCTTGTTGTTCTTTATTAATATTTTTTTTCATTTATTTTGTCTTCTTAGTTCCCCTTCTCTTATTCCTAAATTGCCATATCTATGATAGTCATATGTTATTGTAACTTCTCTTAAATATTTTATCAGTTCTATTCTGCCATTGGCAAGAACAGGTGAGTCAATAATATAACAGTTGTTTTTTGCGCAAGCTTTAACTAATTGCTCTGAAGGTCTTGTTGTCATTCTTATTCTTTCAAATTTTTCTGGAGTTATTCTGGAGATTAACTGTTGTTCAGATTCTTTTGTTATAGAAGCTGTAGGTAATTCTTCTATCCAAGACATTTTACTAAGTATCTCTTTTGGTATACTAATTTTAAGCGGTATTTTACAAGAGAGCAAAGCGGCACATGCTCTTAAAATATCAAAGGGATTACTATCTTCGGTTATTCTAATAATAATATTGTCATAAGGAACATATTTTAAAAAATTATCTTGGCCTATTATTTTACTAGGATCTCTTTGTTTGCTAAAATTATGATGCCAATATGCATAGTTTGCTACGCTTGCATACCACATTCCCAGCTGTTCTGTAGAGAGATCTATTTCTTCTAATAATGGTGTTAAATGATTAGTTATTTCATCTATAGGATATTTTTCTTTAGGAGGAGATATTTGTTTGAAATACACGAAATTTAAAAGATAGTTAGGCCCGCCCACTTTATAACCAGCACCTAATATACTTTTGTTATACCCTCCAAAAGGTTGTCTTCGTAAAAAAGGTCCTGTGATTTTGTGGTTAATAAAATAATTACCTGCTTTCACAAACTTAAGCCACTCATAATGCTCTTGTATATTTAAACTTTGAAGACCTTGTGTTAAATTATATTCTGTATTATTAGCAATCTCTATGGCTTCTTTAAAATCAGTTGCTCGTGCAAGACCAAGAAGTGGTCCGAAAAGAGGTGTTCTATGAAACAAACTATCATTTTTTATTCCCAGTTTAATTCCAGGAGACCATAAATTGGGGTTTTCTTTCTCTTGAATAGGTTTTAAAAGCCACTCTTCATCTTTTTCTAATGCTGAGAATAGGTATAGTTGCTTATTATCTAAGGGTTTTACTAATGGTCCTATTTGAGTAGTTAAGTCCCAACTTGAAGAAACTTTTAAACTTTTTACTGCATCTTTTAATTGTTTTCTGAAATTAGGGTCATCATATACTTCAGCTTCTAAAACAGCTAAATGAACGGATGATGCTTTTTGACCTGATTGATCAAAAGCAGAGTGAATTAAGTCGATAATAGCGAGGTTTCTATCAGCCGAAGAGGTAATTATAATATGATTTTTCCCTTCACACGCAGCATTCAAAGAAAAAAAAGGGTTTATATTCTTAAATTTTTGTGCTGTTGAGTATCTTCCTGATATTGTGAGAATATCAATTGTTTTATTAGGAACAATATATTTTTCGACATCTTCTTCTGATGTCGGAAGAAATTGAAGTGCATTTTTAGGAACCCCGGCTTCCCACATTAAATTTACTAATAACCAGCCAACTAAAATAGTTGTTAGAGTGGGTCTAAAGATAACAGTATTTCCTGTTAATAAAGCTCCTATTATATTTCCAGTTGACATTGAAAGAGGAAATCCTCGAGATCCGATTACTACGCAAACACCTTTAGGAGAACATTTGATATCTTGCATGCTTATCATTTTTTTGTATCTGATGCGGTAGTACTCTATTAAATCTATAGCTTCGGATACTTCTTTATCTGATTCAAATATGATTTTTCCTGTATCTGTAATTAAAGTACCTATTAGATCTTTTCTCTTTTCTCTATAATTTTGAGCTATATTTCCTATAATATTATCTTTTTCTTCAAAAGACATTTTCTCCCATTTAGAAAATTGTTTTTTAGCGGTATCTATTGCTGTTTTTATATTGTCGGCAGATGCTAAAGAAAATTCGTAAGAGATTGCGTTAGGTTTAGATGGATCTTTTCCTTTTTCTTTTTGCTTTTCATGAATTAGTTTGCCATTAACTTGGAGCGGAATTGATTCGAATGATTTGTTTTGCCAATCATTAATAATATCTCGAGCCCATTTCTTATTATTTTCTAAACTAAAATCTGTATTAGGCTCATTTTCAAAAGCATAAGATAGGTGTTGTTTGTAATTTACATTAGTTCTATCTTGCACTATTTGAGGGAAAGAAGATAATTTTGCAATTAAATCACAAGATTCGAAAAATAAACTTTCAGCTTCATACCAGAAAACATTATCAGGAGACATTTCCAAGAAATGTCTTGCTATGTTTTCTGAGCTTCTAAATTCATCGAATCTTCTGATGATATATGCTAAGGTGTTTTGAAATTCGTATTTTGTTGCGATAGGGGTGTATAAGAAGAGAGGTCTGTTAGATAATTTTTTTATAATATTACGTAGAGGTAGCATTCTGCCTTCTAACATTGCAAAATCAACATAGGCAGATGTTTGTGTTTCTGATCTCAATAATAAGGCATAAGACAAGTCAAAAATATTGTGAGAGCATATTCTTATGTGAGCAGCTCTTGTGTTTTCTAAGGTAAGAGCTAAGTTTAACATTTTTTTAAAGTTGGCATCTGTATAGTTTTTAGAAGGAAATATTGGAAGGTTCCAGTTATTGCATGATGCATCTACTTGTTCTGCTCCTAAAAATGCGCCTTTTGTGATATATATTGTTATAGGAGAACCACCATTTACTATTCTTGTTTTAGCCCAGCTGATTAAATCTTTTAAGTTTTCGTAATTTTCAGGAAAGTATGAAGACAACATTATTCCTGCTGATAGATTGTAAAATTCTGGTTCGTCCAATACTTGTTTAAAAACTTGCAATGCTATTTCTAATTCTTTGTGTAAATTTATTTCTAACGTTACAAATTTAGGTAAGTCATTAATTTTATTTTTTATTGCTGCTCTAAAAATTAATCTTAATTTTTCTTTTGTTTTCTCTAGTACGTAGGAATGATTTATCAAATGATACTGTGAAAATAAAACCGGTAAGTTAATAGATATATTATCAATATTAGGATTTAGTAAATCATTTAAATATCTTCTTATGACCTCATTAGAAAACTCTTCTCCTAATATATTTTCGGTTATATGGTAAAGAATTAGATGAAACCCTTCCTCGTTTTTTTTTAGAATATGTTTATTCATCACATCGGGTGTTCCCGATAATATTGTATGAGAAAATTCTTTAATTAATTTTCTTTTTATAAGTGGAACAAATAAAGAAGGAAGGTTAAGACCGAATAACTTGAACAAATGCAGTAGTATTTTACTAGTCAAGCTAATGTTTTTGGGTATGTCGAACTGATAAATAATATTGAGTATGTTATGAGCTGTTTTTTTATTATTTTTAGTACGAAAACATATATCGGTGAGATTTAATATAAATGCTTTTTCTTTAACTGCCTTAAGAAGATTAATATTCCTTTTTTGTACATGATGTGTTTTAAAAGGAACTTTTGCTTGTGATTCTTTTAAAATTAATGCTGCTAATTTAGAACTTTTATTTTTTCGTTCTTCCAAAGTTAAAAAGGACCCTTTAATACTTTCTAGTATTTCGAAAGCTTCTTCTAAATACTTTGAGTCTTTTATCTCTTTTGACATTTATATATCCTTAAAAACTTTTAAAAATGCTATAACATAACTTTAAAACAAATCTTTCACAAGATTTTAGTTAAAAGGGATGATTAATGCGAGTTTTTCTAGTTTTTATTAGTTTATTTCCAGCTTTATTTGGATCAGTTAAGCTTGGTGTTGATGTTTTTTTTGAAAAAGCTTTGTTTAATAAATATAAAGATAAAAATATAGCTATATTAACGAATCATACAGGTGTAGATAGTAATTTAAAGCCTACAATTAACAGATTTATAGAAAATAAATTAAACATTAAAGCTATTTTCACTCCAGAGCATGGTTTTTATGGTAGTGCTTATGCTTTTGAAAAAGTAAAGAATAGTAACTTGTCTAAAGATCTTCCTATTTATAGTTTACATGGTAACACTAGAAGGCCTACATCACAAATGTTAGAAGGTTTAGATGTAATCTTTTTTGATATTCAAGAAATCGGGTGTCGTGCTTATACCTATTTTACTACTTTATCCTATGTAATGGAAGAGGCTGCTAAAAAAAATATAGAAGTAGTTGTTTTAGATAGACCTAATCCATTAGGAGGAGATTTAGTTGACGGTCCTATGTTAGAAGATGAATGGCGATCTTACATTGGGTATATCAATGTGCCCTATTGTCATGGAATGACAATAGGAGAATTAGCTTTATATTTTAATGATGAATATAAAATACAGTGCAATTTAACTGTGATCCCTATGGAAGGATGGAAAAGACAGTTTTCTTATGAGGATACTGAACTTTTTTGGATACCTCCTAGTCCATATATTCCAGAGCCGGACACTCCTTTTTATTCAACAGCTACAGGTATTTTAGGAGAGTTGAAAATTTTAAATATAGGGATTGGATATACCATGCCTTTTAAAATTGTAGGAGCTCCTTGGATAGATGCTAATTTATTTGCTGAAAAACTAAATTCACAAAAGCTTCCGGGAGTATATTTTCATCCTTTTTATTTCAAACCTTTTTATGGGTTATACAAAGGTGAAGAGTGTCAAGGAGTGAAAATAATTATTACAGATAAAAAAAAATACAAACCAGTATCTGTTCAATATTTAATTTTAGGGATAATAAAAAGTATGTATCCAAAGGAATTTGAAAAAAGGTTAGTTAAATCAAAAAAATGTATAGATTTATTTTGCAAGGCAAATGGCACTGAAAAAATATATCAAATTCTTCTGAAAGAAAAGTATCCTGCCTGGAAAATGATTGAACTGCAAAATTCTCAAAACAAATTTTTCACTGAGAAAAGAAAAAAATATTTGATCCCTTCATATGCAAATTGATTATTAGCACTTTTTTGTTTTATTTGCTAAATCTTGAGATCGTTTATTGACATAAAATGTTTTTCATAAGTATCATCCTATGTTCAAAATGGAGATACTTATGTCAAAAAAGATTAAGCCGTTAGGAGATAAAGTTCTTGTGAAAAGAAAATCTTTAAATACTACTAAAAATGGAATTATTTTACCTGAAACAGCTCAAGAAAAACCTTTGCAAGGGGAAGTAATAGCTATAGGTCCTGGTAGAATAGATGATAAAGGAAATTTAAAAAAAATGACCTTAAAGGTGAAAGATAAAGTATTATTTTCTTCTTTTGCTGGCACGGAATACAAAGAAGAAGATGAAGAATATTTAATAGTTTCTGAAGAAGAAGTTTTAGCTGTTATAGAATAATAAAAGAAAAAGAAGAGGCTGATTATGTCAAAAATGTTAAAGTTTAATGAGAAAGCATTAGATGCTATGTTAAGGGGTGTTAAATCTCTAGCGAAAGCTGTTATTGTTACTTTAGGACCTAAAGGTAGAAATGTAGTTATCAAGAAAGATTATGGAGTTCCAGTTTCAACAAAAGATGGAGTTACTGTAGCAAAAGAAATAGTTTTGAAAGATAAGTTTGAAAATATGGGAGCTCAATTAATTAAAGAAGCTTCAGCTAAAACATCAGATGTAGCGGGTGATGGAACTACAACTGCGATAGTACTTGCTCAAGAGATATTTACAGAGGGTGTGAAAAATGTAATAGCTGGCGCTAATCCTATGGATATAAAGAAAGGTATAGATAAAAGTGTAGCTTTAATTATAGAAGAATTATCTAGATTATCTAAACCAGTAACTACTCCTGAAGAGATCAAGCAAATAGCTACAATATCTGCAAATAATGATGAAGAAATAGGGCAGATGATAGCCAATGCAATGGAAAAAGTTGGAAAAGATGGAATTATTTCTGTATCTGAAGCAAAAGGTATTGAAACAGAGTTAGATGTTGTTGAAGGAATGCAGTTTGATAAAGGTTATGTTTCTCCATATTTTATTACAAATGCTGAGAAGATGATAGTTGAATATGATAATGCTCAAATATTTATCACAGATAAAAAATTATCTAGTGCAAGAGATATAGTTCCTATATTAGAGAAAATAGCTACTGCAGGTTCAAAGCCTTTACTTATTATAGCTGAAGATATTGATTCAGAAGCTTTGGCAACATTAGTTGTTAATAAAATTAAAGGTGGAATGGCTATTTGTGCTGTTAAGGCACCTGCTTTTGGTGATAGAAGAAAAGAAATTTTACAAGATATAGGAATATTAACTGGAGCAACAGTCGTTTCTGAAGATATAGGAATGAAATTAGAAGATATTGATTTAGATGTATTAGGATCTGCTAAGAAAATTAAAATAACAAAAGATGATACTACTATTATTGATGGAGAAGGCGAGCTGGATCAAATCAAAAAAAGAATAACTCAAATTAAACAAGAAATGAATGTTTCTACTTCTGATTATGATAGAGAAAAATTAGAAGAGAGATTAGCTAAACTAGTTGGTGGCGTTGCTGTTATTAATGTAGGAGCTCCGACAGAAGCTGAAATGAAAGAAAGAAAAGCTAGAGTAGAAGATGCTCTTCATGCTACAAGAGCGGCTACAGCAGATGGTATAGTTCCAGGGGGTGGCGTTGCTTTATTAAGAGCATTAACTGTTTTAGAAAAGCTAGATTTAAAAGGCGATGAGAATATTGGAAAAGAAATAGTTAAAAAAGCATGTTATGCTCCATCTATAGCTATAGCGAATAACTGTGGTATGCAAGGTAACCTCATAGCAGAAAAGATTTTAGAGAAAAAAGGTTCTTTTGGGTTTAACGGCCTTACAGGAGAATTTTCAGATCTAGTTAAAGATGGCGTGGTTGATCCTGCTTTTGTTACTAAAAGTGCATTAATAAATGCAGCTTCTATATCAGGTCTTTTGATAACCGCTGCTGTTATGATCACCGACAAACCTGAGCCTAAAGGAAGCTCTCCATCTATGGATCCTTCTATGATGGGAGGAATGGGTGGCATGGGCATGCCAGGAATGGGCATGGGTGGAATGCCGGGAATGATGTAAAATTTTTATAAAATAAGCTAGGAGCTAAAACTCCTAGCTTTTTAAAAGGAAAAGATTATGCCTACTTATGGATATATATGTTCTTCATGCAATCATGAATTTGATGAGTTTCAAAAAATTACAGATGAACCTTTAAAGACATGCCCTAAATGTTCAAAACCTTCTTTAAAAAGACAGGTTGGTGGTAAGGATGTTTCTTTTCAATTCAAAGGTCAAGGTTTTTATTGCACCGATTACAAGAAAAAATCTTCTTCTTGTGATTGCTGTTGTGATAAAAAAAACTGTGAATAAATTAAGCTTTGTATGATCTCTATTTCAGTAGTGTCATCGACAAGTTATCTGATAACATCTAAGAAAAAAGATGATTTTTTCTTAGATGAAATATCAAAACTAATAAAAAGTGTATTTTCTTCTCCTCTTTTTTTCTCTTTCTGTCTTTTTTTAGGATTAGTTTTTAGTTCTTTTTCAGTTTTTGTTATTTCTTTGAAAAGTGTTTATATAGCTCTATTTTGTTTGAGTTCTTTAGGCTTGATTATTAAAAATTTTCCTAAGAAAATTTTATTTGAACTGTCTATGGCTGATGCATTAGTTCGTTCCATGTTAAATCCGAAAAAAAATTCTTGGTGGAAAGAAATAGAGAAGAATATTTATTTAGGAGCTCTTCCTTTAAAAAAACATGAAACAGAACTTTTTGAGAACTTAAAAATTGATGCTATTTTATCTGTTTTAGAAGAAGAGGAAATGAGATTTTCCACTTTTTTTGTTTCTTCTTATGATACTAAAAAACTACGCAAGTTAAATATAAATCATAAACTTATTTCTACTGAAGATCTTCGTCCTATTTCTTTAGAGCAATTAAATGAAGCTGCTGATTTTATTTATGAAGTAGTTTCTAATAACAAGAAAATTTATATTCATTGCAAAGCCGGAAAATCAAGGAGTGTACTTTCCCTTTGCTCTTATTATATTAAATATAAAAATATGACAGTGTTAGAAGCCTTTAATAAGATAGCGCGAAAAAGATCTTCTGTATTTCTTTTTAAAAGTCAGTTCAAATGTATACAAGATTATTATTATTTTATTAAAAAACAGCAAAGATCTGCCATTTAAACTGTTATTAAGCTAAATAAACCAGCATGATCAGAAAGAGCTTCTTTGGTATAAACTTTTGGATTATAGCCTGTATGGATCAAAATTGTTTCTATTAATTTAGCTGTATTTTTTACGATCATTGTATGATCTAAGTTTAAAGGTCCTGATATTTTTTTATTAGTATCGAGTAAGCTTGAGCAAAACTCATCTCCACCCCAAGTTTTTTCACTTTCAGAAAATTTAACACCTTTTTCAAAAATCCCTTCTTTCCACCAAGAGCTATTTTCTAATTCATAGTCATCGATATTAAGATCTCCAGTTAAAATTATACATTTGTCTTTCTTTTCTTGTTTGATCTTGTCTACTACAATTTTCATCTGCTTTTCTCTTGCATCTACATCTTCTTTAGGGGCGTAAGCAGGTTCTTCTGAATGTTGGGGGTGAGTAGAGAAAACTTTTGCAAAAGTTTTTCCTTTACTTTGCAACTCAAAAGAAAAAACACCTTTTTCAGAGTATTTAGCTCTATTTGAAAATGTATCTTTGGGAAACATTACAAATTCAGGATTTTTAATTTTATATTTACTAGCAATAAACATTCCAGAAGATGTTCCAAAAGCTCTAGATCCTATATTAAAATAAAAATCAACAAATCCATGTTCTTTTAATTTTTTGCAAAGATAAACAGCTGATTTGATGTCCATAGCTTCATATAAGGTTTGGACATTTGCGCCATATTCTATTATTTTTTCAACAATTTCATCTATTCTAGTGCTCCAATGTTCTACTCCTGCATCTGTAATCGTATGACCACTGGCTAAACCTGTTGTAGCGTTCCAAGATCCTAAAGAAAAACGTCTGTTTTCCGGTAATATTTTACCTTTTCCTTGTGTGCTTAGGTGGATAAAACGTTCTTTTTCTAAAGAAGATCCAATAGCTCTGATGATAATCCCGGGTAAAGTTCCAATAATGGCTAATAGAGTATAACCAACAACTTGAACTAAAAGGAATAATTTTCTGGCTAGATTAGCTATTTTTGAAGATAGGGGATTTAAATTATCTACTACATATGTTTTTCTAAAGCATAGATGAGCATTGGCTAGAGGATCTGTCAAATAAGATGCTGTTAAAAATACCACTGTTTTTATTAAATCTGAAAAATTATCTTTGTGTAGAAAAGAAGTATTAGAAGTTGTTTCTTTACTGATGCTGTCGTCAATAGTGTTTATATCTGTGATTTCATCTATGCTCATTAATTTAGCCCTTTATAGTTAATAACTTACGTTAAACAGTGTGTTATGAAATGTTTTATAACGGTATTAAAAATTCCCCAAAAGTTTAGATGTGGTTGATTATTAAAATCAATCAATAATTGGTTCTTTGAAACGTTATAAAATAATTTTTAATTATGAAATCAAATAATAATTAATAAAAAGATCTCTTTCTATAATAAAAAATATTTTAATTAATTAGTTAATTTATATTAATGTTAATATTTGTTAATATTTTAGATATAAAAAGTGAAATGGAGTCAAAAATGATAAGAATCATAAGTTTTTCATCTTCTGTCAAATCAGCTGTTGCTTCTACAGCCAGTTATGCGATGAACGGGATTGAGAAAGCTGTAAAAGCAACGCCTTCAGTAGCTTTAGGGGCGATAACGGTTGTTGGATTGGCTACTTTAGCTACAGCAAAAGCAGGCTATGAAACTGCAAAGTTTGCAGGAAAAGCTTCTTTGGAGACTGGTAAATTAGGATATAGAGCATCAAAGGGTATTGTTAATTGTGCTGGATCTGTGATAGGAACAACAGGAACTGTTTTAAAAGTGGCTGGCGATGTTATTGCTTTACCGGGAAAGGTTGTTAAAAAAACTGGAGAGATCTTATCTTTACCAGGAGAAGTTGTTGCTTCAGCTGGTAAATACGTAAAAAAACATCCTATAAAAGCAACTATGGCAGTTGGAGCTGGTGTTCTATCTTTATATGGAGCTTATGAAAGCGGTCTTCTGGATGCTACCTTAGAAGGTGCGAAATTTGCAGCTCCTTACGTGGCGACAGGAGCATGTAAACTTTATTCAGGTGCATCTTATGCAGTTCCTTATGTTGCCTCAGGTGTATCTAAAGCATATTCTGGTGCTGTATATGCGACTCCTCATCTAGCTAATGGAATATCTAGTGTATATTCAGGTGCTGTGTCTACAGTTCCTTATGTAGCAAAAGGGGTATCTGTAGCATCTTCAGCTATTAGTTATGCAGCTCCTTACGTAGAGACAGGAGCATCTAAACTTTATTCAGGAGCTGTATTTGTAGCTCCTTATGTGGGACAAGGAATTGCTACAACAGCTTCATTGACTAGTGTAGCAGCGAAAGGTTTGAGTAGTGTAGCAGTGAAAAGTGTGAATGCAGTAGCAGATTTCTTACTAGAATATTATATTTCACCTTTTAAAAGTTGCTACTACGGATGGTAAATACATAAAAAATATCCTATAAAGGTAATCATGATAGATGGATGGGATTATAAAAAATAAATCCCATCCATTCTTTTTTTTGATGATATTTTACAATTTTAAGATCTAATCGTTTCATGAAAGATAAATACTCATTTTTTTGATCTTTTAAAATTCCTGAAGTGATGAAATATTTAGCATTAGTAAATAGGTTTTTATTCTGCATGACATACTTTTGCTCATCGAAAGTCATGTTTATTAAAACATTATATTTGAAATCTAAAGCTTTATAGTTAACTTTTTTTCTAAAGATTATTTTAGCTTTGTTTAATGCGTTTAATTTAGCGTTGTTTTTTGAGTGTATTAATGCATCTTTATCGATGTCGACACCTATTACTTTCTTAGCTTTCATATAAACAGAAGCTATAGATAAAATACCGCTGCCGCATCCGATGTCTATTACATATTTGTTTTTAACGTAAGGTTTCATCATTTTTAACATGAGGTAAGTTGAGCTGTGAGAAAGGTCGCCGAATCCTTTGCCAGGTTTTAAAGAGAAAAATTTTTTTTCATTAAACTTTGTTAGATCTATGGTGGATAGACCATTTGAAAAATTTTCAGCAAAGTTTTGCCATTGTTCTTGCCAGTTGATTGTTAAATTGTCTTTTATAAGACAAGATAGTTTTGGATTGATATTGCTTAAAGATGTTCCTCCAATTAAATGATCGTTATTGTCACTATCAAAAATAGTATAAATGTTTGTCAGGCCTAACTCTTCGAGTTCTGTTAATGCTTTTTTAGAAGAGATCTTTTTTTTAATTTTGAAAAGGTAATTTTTCATTTATTTGATTTCCAAAAACCAGGAACAAGCAATATTAAAATAGCAAAAAATTCTAGTCTACCAACAAGCATTAATATGATTGATATAACTTTGCTTAAAGGGGAGAGTATATTAAAAGTTCCGTCAGGTCCTGTAGCATTAAATGCCATGCCAATATTATTAATCATGCAAGTTACTGTTCCTATTGAACAGGTAGGGTCAAGTCCATCAAATACAAATATAATAGTAGCTATAACAGTAAAAAAGATGACTATACAAAAAAATGCTAATACAGTTAATGCTGTTTTTTCTTCTATTTCATTTTTTCCAACGACAAGTCTTCTTACTACATCAGGTCTGAATATTGATTCAATTCTGTGTATGACAATTTTATACAAAATATAAAAGCGAGAAGTCTTGATACCTCCGCAGGTTGATCCTGCCATTCCTCCAATGAACATTAAAACTAACATGACAGTTTGTGCTGCAAAAGGCCATAGATCATAATTTTGAGTGAAAAATCCTGTAGATGTTTGCGCTGATATTGATTGGAAAGAGCCTTCTCTAATAGCTGTTGTTAGATCATAAGTAGATTTGGTTCCATCAGATAAAAAATATTCATGGCCATATATGTTAAAAGCGATTAATAAAGACCCAACTATAATAATTATTATAAAAAGAAGAAAATCCGGTTCATAAATTTTATTAAATTTTTTTCTTATTATATGGAAATAAAAAGCAAAGTTAATACTTCCTAAAATCATAAAAATAATAACAATCCATTCGGTATAAGGATTGTTATAAGCTCCAATGCTGTTATTTTTTAAGCTAAAACCTCCTGTTGAAAGAGTTGAAAAAGTGATACAAAAAGCATCAAGCAGTTGCATTTCTGGATTAGTCCAAATAAGTAGAAATATTTCTAATACGGTTAAAAGCAGATAAAATTTCCAAAGTAAAGAGGCCGTATCTTTTATTCGTGGCGTTATAGAGTCTTTGGTAGGTCCTGGTATTTCAGTTTGATAGAGATATTTCCCTCCTACGGCTAAAGAGGGTAGTATTGCTAAGAAAAGCACAACGATACCCATACCTCCTAACCATTGTATAAAGCTTCTCCAAAACATTAAGCTATGGCTTACGGCTTCTACCCCAGTAGATACTATCTTGTTTGTATTAGGATCTTTTAAAGGTTTTATAGTTCCATAATATGTATATGTTTTTTCTGGTACATGAATATTTGTTAGATAGATAGGTTGTTCTTTTTTTTCGCTGTTATAAGCTTTTGGAGACATCATTGATGCTCCTGTTGTTGTTAAACCTGACATAGCTTCAAAATAAGAATCTAAAGGACTTAAATTTTTAGTAAAATAAAAAGGCATTGCACTGATGAAAGCTGTTAATAGCCAGATAATAACCACGAGTAGAATGCTTTCTCTTCTATATAGATTTCCTTTTGCATTTCTACCTAAAAATTGGAAAAAAAGTGATAAACAAAAACAAATAAATATTGTTTCTAAGAATTCTAAAGCAGCATGAGGATGAGAGCTGTCATCAATATAATGATAATATAGGGCAACACAAAATGGTATACATAATATTAAAGTAAAATAAAGTAAGTATTTACCAAGTATTCTAGATATTTCTTTGTATTGCAATCATCACTCCTTTTTCTAAAACAAATCTTGCAGTTTGTTTAGATTGGCAGGGCTTGTAATAAGTATTATGGTGTCATGGGGAGAAATAACCCTGTTTCCTTTACCTATCATTACTCTGCCTCTATTTTCTATAGCCGCTATTAACATATCGGTTGGCAGGCTTGAGCTTAATTTAGCTAAAGGTATTCCTACAAGTTGTGATTTTGGAGATACTTTTATCTCTAAAACTTTGGCTTGATCATTACATAGTGATGCGATAGATATTATTGTTTTACTATGAATAATTGATAATATTTTATTAGCTATATTTATTTTTTCTGATACGGAAAATTGGATATCATAGTTTCTTATTATTGAACCTAAATTTGTATCAGATATCAAAGATACTATTTTTTTACATCCCAGTTGTTTTGCTAAAAGAGAAATCAAAATATTTTGAGGATCGCTAGACGTACAGGCAATTAATGCATCTGATCTTTGTATTTGTTCAGAGGCTAAAAAATTTAAATTGGTTCCATCTTGATTAATAATAGTACTGTTCTTAAGAACATCGGCTAATTTTTTACAAACAGCTTCTTGTTTTTCGATGATTCTAATGTTTATATTCATTTTTTCTAATATATAACAAAGGTGATAAGCAACTGCACTACCTCCAACTACAACAACAGATTTCACCCTTTCTTTTGGAGTAGAGAAAACGTTATGTAAGTCATGCATAGTTCTTGTTTCGCCAATAATAGAGATCTCATCTTTTGGTAAAATAACATCTTGTCCATGAGGGAATATTATTTTTTCTGTTTCATCATCATCTTTTCTTCTTATTAGACTTATAATCATTTCTTCTGGAAGATCTAAATTTTGTATTGGCACATTTGATTTTTCCCAATCATCAGGAATTACAAATGTTCTCATTTGAATAGCGCCATGAGCAAAGTTTTCTATAGCTAAGTCATGAGGATGAATAACACTTTTCAAAATATCATGAGCTGCTAATACTTCAGGAGCAATAAAATGATCGACGAAAAAAAGTTTTCCAAAATCAATTCTTGATCTTGTTAAAAACCCTATTTCTTTTACTCTGGCAACTGTAGAAGGGTATCCTAAATGTTTTGCTATTGAACATGCCACTAGATTGGTTTCATCATTACCGGTTGCTGCTATAAAAAAATCTGGGGAGTGTTCTGTTAAAGTGTCTAAAACTTCCCACTTAGATCCATGTCCGCATACTGTAGCAACGTCTTCTTCTCTGCTAATCCTTTCAAGAGCTTCAGGATCTTTGTCTACAAGAATTACGTTATGACTTTCTTGAGATAAGATTTTTCCAAGATAAGTTCCAATTCTTCCTGCACCTAAAATGACTATATTCATTTCTCATCCATCATTTTTTTTCATCTTATCAAGGTAATATTTAAAGGTGAAATGTTTTTAATATATGTAGATTTGTAGAGCAGATATTTTTTATTAATTCTAAATTGCAAAGAAAGTAAAATGATAATAATATTTTGCTTTGTAATATTAAGGAGATATGAAATATGAAAAAAGCTCTTGTAACTGGAATTACAGGTCAAGACGGTTCTTATTTAACAGAACTTTTATTTATGGATAATTAATGTCTTCTTTGTCAAAAAAAAAAATATTTCATTTTTGTTTTTTAATTTTGTTTTTTTTTAATTTAGTTTTCCCTAAGGGAGGGATAAAAGTTGCTGCTATTCCTTTGACTTGGGGATGTTTTTTTCTAAGTTTAGTGTCTTTTTTGTCTATAACTAGAACTTATTATAAAGTGTCTAAAAACCATTTAATTTTATATGTTTTAACTATACCTTTTCAAATTATGGGATTGATAGCTGTGTTGTTAAATTTTTCAAACAATGTAGGTTTTTCGATTTCATTTTTAGTTACCTTTATTTTTTTTCCTTTTTTATTTTATTTGGTCTTTTCAGAATATATAGATAAAATAGATCTTAAACTTTTAATAAAATATCTTAAGAACGGAATTTTTTTTGTTTCAATTTTTGGTGTTATTCAGTTTTTTTTTAGAATATTTACTGGAAAATTTATACAAATCCCTCTTTTAACTTTAAATTTGCATGATTTTGGTTCTTTAGAGACTACTAAATGTATCTTACGAGGAAATATATCTAAGCTTATATCTACTTATAATAATGGTAATATATATGGTATATGTATGCTTATGTTTTTTCCTTTAATAAGTATCGTAGAGAAGAGGAAAATTAATAAAATTATTTTTAAAATTTCTTTAATTTTAACTTTATCACGGACTGTATGGATCGGAATGATTTTTGCGGAATTGGTAACATTATGTTTTTTGAGTAATAAGAATATTTTTAAAAAAATTATTCCGATAGTTTATGTTATATTAATTATTGGAATAATTATTAAAGTCCAAAACTGGAATCTGTCTTTCATTTTCGATTCTACTTTAGGGGGACGGTCTGGTCTTTTTGAAGGCCTAAAAAATATTACTTTTTTCCCAAAGAGTTTCCATAAAACGGATTCTGTATATTATATTAACGAAATAGTTTACATCTCTATATTAAATAATATAGGTCTTTTTGGTTTCATCTTTTTTATAATGGGATTTTTTGCTCCAATGATTCTTTTTTTTAAGAATTATTACAGAAAGAATACGTTGAGAGTTGCAATTTTGTTAGGATTAGTTGTTTATTATTTTTGCTGTCTATCGGATGGTGCTATGTTGTTTATTCCTACTATGATTTTCTATTGGTTTTTATCTTCACTTATGTTTGCTTCAGATTTAACTGAATCTGAAATGGAATTGACTTATTAAATTAAAATAAAACTCAATTGCAAAGAAAGTAAAATCATAATAATATTTTGCTTTGTAATATTAAGGAGATATGAAATATGAAAAAAGCTCTTGTAACTGGAATTACAGGTCAAGACGGTTCTTATTTAACAGAACTTTTATTGGAAAAAGGTTATATAGTTTATGGACTAGTTAGACGATCTTCTTCTTCTAATCTTTTTCGTATAAAGCCTTTATTAAATAATAATAATCTCATATTGCTTGAAGGTGATCTAAGTGATTTTTCAAGTTTAAAAAATATCATAAAAAAATGTAATCCTGATGAGATTTATAATTTAGGAGCTATGAGCCATGTTCGTATTTCTTTTGAAATGCCAGAGTATTCAGCTGATGTTAATGGAGTTGGAGTGTTAAGGCTTTTAGAATCTATTCGATCTATTAATCCTAATATAAAATTTTATCAGGCATCAACTTCTGAATTATTTGGTAAGGTTCAAGCTATTCCTCAAAATGAGAATACACCTTTTTATCCGAGATCTCCTTATGGCGTTTCTAAGTTGTTTGGATATTGGACTGTTGTTAACTATAGAGAATCATATAATCTTTTTGCTTGTAACGGAATTTTATTTAATCATGAGAGCCCTCGCCGAGGTGATAATTTTGTGTCTAAAAAGATTACTTTAGGTGTTTCTAAGATTTTTAGAGAAGAACAAGACAAACTTATACTTGGCAATTTGTCTTCTCAAAGAGATTGGGGATATGCAAAGGATTTTGTAAAAGGTATGTGGCTTATGTTGCAGCAGGAATTTCCAAAAGATTATGTTTTGGCAACAGGAAAAACTACTACTGTTAGAAAATTTGTAGAAATGTGCTTTAATTATGTGGGTATAGATATTGTATGGGAAGGACAAGGTGTTAATGAAAAAGGAATAGATCAGAAAACAAAAAAAGTTTTAGTTGAAGTGTCAGAAAAGTTTTTTAGACCAGCTGAAGTTGATCTTTTAATAGGGGATAGTAAAAAAGCAGAAAAAGAACTTAATTGGAAAGCAGAAACTACGTTAGAAGAATTGGCTAATATTATGATGGAAGCTGATTTACAACAAGAAGAGTTGGCAAATATTTAATTTTTATACAGGTTAGTATTAAATGCTTTCATCTGCATTAGTGTGTGATTGGCTCGTTACTATTGGTGGTGGTGAAAAAGTCTTAGAAGCTATATATGAGATTTTCCCATCTCCTATTTATTCACTTGTTCATGATCCTAAAAATTTAGAAGGAACTTTTTTTGAAAATAAAGAAGTAAAGACATCTTTTTTACAAAAATTTCCTAAAGGTCATAAATATTACCGATATTTTTTTCCTTTTTATCCGCTTGCTATTGAGCAGTTTGATCTTTCCCAAAAAGACTTAATCATATCTTGCTCTTCATCTGTTGCAAAGGGTGTTCTATCTCATGCTGATCAATTACATATTTGTTATTGTTATACTCCTGTGAGATATGCCTGGGATTTATATTTTCAATATTTAACCGAGTCTAATTTAACAAAGGGATTGAAATCTTATATTGTAAAATTTTTTATGCATTATCTTAGAATGTGGGATATTAATAGCGTAAATAGAGTTGATGTATTTGTAGCAATTTCTCATTTTGTAGCAAGAAGAATCAAAAAAATATATGGAAAAGAATCTGAAGTAATCTATCCACCTGTTGATGTTGATTATTTTAAGCTTACAGAAAGAAAAGAAGATTATTATTTAACAGCTTCTAGAATGGTTCCTTATAAAAAGATAGATTTAATTGTCGAGGCATTTTCTAAAATGCCTGATAAGAAATTAATCGTAATAGGAGATGGGCCTGACTTTAAAAAAATCAAAAGTAAAGCATCTCAAAATATAGAATTGCTTGGTTATCAAAATAATGATGTTTTAAAATCCTATATGAGCAAAGCAAAGGCTTTTGTATTTGCAGCATTGGAAGATTTTGGAATAGTTCCAATTGAAGCTCAAGCATGTGGAACTCCTGTGATAGCATTAAATAAAGGTGGAGCTGTAGAAACTGTAATACCAGATGTGACAGGGGTGTTCTTTCCAGAGCAAACTATAAAAGATTTAATTGAGGCTGTAAATAAATTTGAAAAAACACAAGATCGTTTTGTTCCTTCTGTTATAAGAAAACATGCTGAAAAATTTTCAAAAAAAAGGTTTCAAGAAGAATTTTCGTCTTTTGTGAATTTATCTTATGCAAAATTTAAAGATAATCTCTGATATTAACCAAATTAAAAAAATATATATCGAACTTGAATAATAAAAAGGCAGTAATTTTTAAAAAACTTGATTTTTTTCTCGTATAAGACGAAAATATACCTTTATGCACCGGTAGCTCAATTGGATAGAGTACCCGGCTACGAACCGGGCGGTTAGAGGTTCGAATCCTCTCCGGTGCGTTTCAAATCTTTTTTTATCTCTTCTAATAAAGCTATAATAGGTTCAACATCTTCGCATATAAGTTCTTCAGCTTCAGGGAAGTTAATTAATTTATGAAATTTTTTAATATCTTTTTGTAGCTCTTTGTTTTTTGTTTTTTCAGCTAGAGAAGATATAAGATTAATTAAGTTATTGATGTATTTGGAATATTCTTTAATTTGATCAGATAGATGTTCATGCTCTGCTCTAAAATTAAATATTTTTTCTAAGACCTGTATAGCTTCTTGGGAGTTAGGGTCTTTTTCTTTAAGTTTAGAATATTTTTTATTCAAGTTTTTATAATCAACAATAGCCTGTTTGTTGTCATACAGAAACGTTTTATAGTTTTGACTTAGTTTTGGCAGTTTTATAAGTTCTTTTTTTATTTCTTCTTTTAAAAAGACACTGTCATTGGAATGATAAGCACAATATAAATGGTTTTCATCAAAAGAACTATCCATAAAAATAAACCTTTCCTTTATCTTTACTGGATAATCCAAAATAATTTAAATGAAAATAAAAAAGTTTGATTTTTCGAAAATACTTGAGTTATCCTTATTTTAACTAAAAGATGAGTAATATGACTATCAAGAAAATTATTTCAGGACCTTTGGGTAATAATACCATTATAGTACATGATGATAAAGATGCTGTAGTTATAGATCCTAGTATAGACAGCTTTGGTTTAATAGATAAATACATTGTTAAACATAAATTAATAGTAAAAGCAATTTTTCTAACCCATTCCCATTTTGATCATATTGCTGATGTTGCAATCTTAAAACAAAAAACAAAAGCTAATATATATATCCATCCTGAAGATGCTGATAATTTGATCAATCCTGGCGTTGATAAGATATCCTGTATGTTTCCGGTAAAAGGAAGCAATCCGGATGTTTTAATTCATGATAATCAAGAGATTATAATAGGAAATTTAAAATTTATAGTGATTTATACTCCTGGTCATTCTCCTGGCAGTGTATGCTATTATTTACCTGATAATAATACACTTTTTGCTGGAGATACTTTGTTTAAAGGTTCTATAGGTAATATTAGTTTTCCAACTTCAAGACCTGCTTTAATGTGGGGATCTTTAAAAAAATTAGCTAAGTTACCAAAGAATACAAAAGTTATTCCAGGTCATGGAGAAGACACTTCTATTGGAAAGGAAAGCTGGCTTGATAGAGCTGAAGAGTTTTTTTCTTAAAGAGTTAGATAGTCGTAGAAATCTTTTTCTGTAGTGATAAGTAAACTTTTATGGTTATAAAGTATTGGATGTGTGGCCTCAATAATTTCTTTGCTGCCAACTCCTGGAAAACAAAGAGCTTTAATTTTTTTCATGTTAGCAACATCTTGAAGTTGTTTTATGCCTTTGAGGTAATCTTCTATACTGAAACCTTCTTCTTCTACCCTAAAAAATAAAAGAGATCTGTTAAAGAAAATGGCTTGTATAGCGAAAAAAAGTCCTTGGCTTTCTTTAGGAGGATTACCTAATGTTTCACATAGATCAATTATAGATTGGCAGTAATAAGGAGTATGAAATTGTCCTTTTTCAGATTCTCCAAATAAAGCAATTATTTCTTCCATATTATTATTTGGTGTTTTTATTTTTTAATAATTAATTATTATTAACTTTTCAACTTAAAATATTATTTATTTTATTTTTCAGATTTGAATTACAAACGAAAAAACTCTTGATATGGAAGAAAAACATAAACTCCTATATAGGAGTTTATGTGTGTAATTTTCTATATTTTATCTAGTAAGTATAACTTGATATTTATTGGCTACGATTTTCCAATTTCTTTTTAATAAGAATTTAATGACGTATTTACCTTTTCCGGTTAAAGAGTAATTACAGTCATCAATCATAACAACGCAATTAGGGGATAATTTACTATAAGCGGCTTTGATTTCATTTAGATGATGCTTTTGTGAAGGTTTAGGATTTTTAGGATCAAGATCAAAACTATCTAAATATAAGAAGTCAATTTGCTCATGAAAATTTTTTAGAAATTCAACTGAATCTGAATGAACTAAAATTACGTTAGGCATATATTCAGTAACGGCCATTTGAGCATTCTCTAAATTTTGAGCATCTATATCAACAGAGTATAATAACGCATCATTTTTACTTGACCAGTCAGCAAAAATGATTGTAGATCCACCATCAGCAAAATCATTTTTACCATTTCTTGCAGTTCCTGTTTCTATTATAGTTCTGCATCCTCTTTCTTCCATTAATTTTAGTGCTTTTTTAAAAGTTTTATACCTTATGTTTTTTTTAGAAATACGACCTTCTAAAAAATCTTGCTGAGCTATTAGAGAAAAGTTAATTAATAAAAATGCTATTAACAGTTGACCAGCTTTGTGTAACATATGTTATCTCCTTTTAAAAAATTCATAAAACTTTAAATTTAAATCTAAATTTAAAGCAATAAATAGCTAATTATCACATGAATAAATGTTTAATAAAACGCTCTATTGAGTATGTGAAAGTAGATCTTTAACGTTTGAAAAAAATATTTTGTAGTTCATACTCCTTTTCTTTTTCAAAAAAGGAAGAGAGTTTATGCAAAAGTTTTTACTGTTGTTATTTTGTTTTCCTGTATGTTTCTTGTTATCTAGTGAGAAGGAACCTTATATTATTTTATCTATAGATGGAGGCGGTATTAAAGGTATAATTCCTGCTACAGTATTAACCTTGTTAGAAGAGGAATTGGGTTGTGGATGTGCAGAAGTGTTTGATTGTATTAGCGGAACTTCTACTGGAGGAATCTTAGCTGTAGGTTTAACAAGACCAAGTAATATTAATCCTTCTCTTCCTGAATATAAAGCTGAAGATCTTCTTAATATTTATTTAAGTAAACATGATGAGATTTTTTATAGACCTTTTCTTTATAAGTTAACGTCTATATGGGGATGGATAGCACCTAAATATAGTAATGAAGGACTTAAACGATTGTTAATAGAAGAACTTGAATCAGGAAATATTAATAATTCTCTTTGTGATATAGTTATTCCTTCCTACGATTTAACAACTCATGCTGGATTTCATTTTGAATATTTTAAAAATGATAATATTTTAGATAAAAATTTTAATGTTATAGATGTAGTGTTAGCTACGACAGCAGCCCCTACTTATTTCCCTTCAGTTCCTGTTGTTGATCTTGTTAATCCTCATCTTACCCATAATTTGATAGATGGGGGAATTATAGCAAATAATCCTGCTGAATTTGTTTTAATGGAATGTTTAAAACATATTTCTTTAGATGATAGAGATATTCATATTTTGTCTATAGGAACAGGTGTGCAGATAGAAGAATCTATTGCATATCATGAATCTAAAGATTGGGGCGTTTTAGAATATTTAAATCCTTTAATTGATAATTTATTTGATGCAAGTAGTTCTTTAGTTGTTGGTAATTTAAGAGCTTTGATGAATATGAACCTTTTAAATTTTTTTCGAGTTAATATAACTGTTCCTGAAGAAGCTTCAGTTTTAGATAATGTAGAGGATGAAAATATTGAGCTTCTTCATCAATTGGGAAAACAATGTTATATAGAAAATTTTGTTCAAACAGAACAAGGACAAAGCTTTTTAAAACTGTTAAAAAATAGAGTGTCCAAATAAATTTTGATATTACCGCAAAGCTTTATAAAAAAAAGTCTTTGCGGTAATAAAAGATGTTATCTTATTTTTGCAAAATGTGCTTTGTCTTTTAACTCAAACTCTATTTCTAACAATCTATTGTATTTAGCGATTCTATCTGATCTTGATAAAGATCCTGTTTTGATTTGTCCTGCATTAGTAGCTACAGCTAAATCAGCAATAAAAGTGTCTTCTGTTTCTCCTGATCTATGAGATATAACAGTAGTATAATTGTTCTTATGCGCTAAATGAATAGTTTTTAGAGTCTCTGTTAAAGTTCCTATTTGATTTAATTTAATAAGAATTGAATTGGCTGAATGTTCTTTTATTCCTTTTTCTAAGAATTTAATATTAGTAACAAAAAGGTCATCTCCGACAATTTGAATTTCCTTCCCTAGTTTTTCTGTTAAGATTTTCCAACCGTTCCAGTCATTTTCATCTAAAGCATCTTCTATTGAGATAATAGGATATTTATTAGATAGGTTTTTAAAATAGTCTATCATTTCTTCAGAAGATCTGGATATATACTCTTGATTGTTTCTTTTCTTCTTTTTTTCTATGTATTTTTTAGTATTTTTATCGAAAAATTCAGATGCTGCGGGATCTAGGGCTATTGCTATTTGTTCTAAAGGCTTGTAACCTGCTTTTTCAATAGCCTGCACAATTAATTCCAAGGCCTCTTCGTTAGATGCTAATTTTGGAGCAAAGCCTCCCTCATCTCCAACAGAAGTGGCATGTCCTTTTTCTTTTAAAATAGCTTTTAAATTATGAAAAGTCTCAGCTCCAAAGCGAAGAGCTTCTGAAAAAGTTTTTGCTCCTATAGGCTGAATCATAAATTCTTGAAAGTCTAAAGGACTATCTGCATGTGCACCACCGTTTATGATGTTCATCATAGGACAAGGAAGCATTGTTGCTTTTTTTCCTCCAAGATATTCATAAAGAGGAACTTTTTTTTCTTTAGCAGCTGCTCTTACTATAGCAAGTGATGCTCCTAAGATAGCATTGGCTCCAAATTTTTCTTTATTATCGGTTCCATCTGCTTCTATCATTTTATTATCGAGCTTTTCCTGATCAAAAACATCTTCTCCAATAAGAAGTTTTCTTATATGGGTATTGACATTTTCAACAGCTTTTTTCACCCCTTTTCCAAGGTATCTTTTAGGATCTTTATCTCTTAATTCTAAAGCTTCTTTTTCTCCTGTTGAAGCACCTGATGGAACTTTAGCTTTTGCAACAATGTTGTTGCTAGTGGTTAAAATCACCTCTACGGTAGGATTTCCTCTTGAATCTAGTATTTCAAGAGCTTCTAATTGCTTTATTTTTGTCATTTTATTTACCCTTTTTTTGCAAGAAAACCCCTCTTTTAGATGAGGGTAATTAACTTATCTTTTCTTATTTGTTGTAATGTCATTTATTAAACTAATATATGATTCAAAACGTAAGGAAGAGATTTTATTCTCTTCTAAGGCTTTTTTTACTCCACATTCTGTTTCATTGATATGTTGACAATCAGCGTATTTACAGCCTTTAGCATATTTTTGAATATCTGGAAAATAATCAATTATCTCTTCTTTTTTGATATCCCAAATTCCAAAGCTTTTAATACCAGGAGTGTCTATACAAAATCCGTTTTCCTCTAAAAGTGGCATAAGCTGAGCTGTAGTTGTTACATGAGCTCCTTTATATGTTTTTTTTACAACAGGGCCTATTTTGAAGTTTTTATCACATATTGAATTAATAATAGATGTTTTACCAACACCAGACTGTCCTGAAAATACAGATGTTTTATTTTCCATAATTTGTTTTAGCTTATCTATGCCAATATTATTTTTTATGCTGATTTCAATAACTGGTATATCTATAGAAGGGTAGATTTTTTTTATTTCATCTAGTTTTTTTGCTTCTGCTTGAGATTCTTGATTGTTTTTTTCTAAAAGATCTATTTTATTGATTATGATGATTGGTTTTAAATTACCTTTTTTTGCTGATATTATATATCGATCGATCAGGTTTATTTTAATATAAGGTATTACAACAGAAGAAGTGATAAGTACTTGGTCAACATTGACTGCCATGATATGTTTTTTCTTTTCTCTAGTTTCTTTTCTGATTAAAATAGATTTTCTCTCTTCTATGCTAGCGATGCTTCCTTGATTTTGACTATCTTTTGAAAAATAAACAATGTCTCCAACGGCTACGATATTTCTATCACGAGTCCTTTCTTTTTTTAAAGCCCCTTTTAAAGAAAGAGAGTAAGTGTGGTTGTTAGAGAAAACGTTGATAGTTTCTCCTGAAATAGAGATTACTGTTCCTTTTTCTAAATCTTTTAAAATGATTTGTTTTTGTTTTGGGAGTTTATCCAGATCTGTTTTTTTGTATTTTGAACGATCTAAATGACTCGCTAATTTCTTTTCTTTTTTACTCTCTTTTTTGTTTTCTTTATGAAAATCTTCTTCAATAGAAAAAGGATCAATCATTTTATCCTCTCATATGGTGCATAATTATGCTGCCACAAATAGCAACGTTTAATGAATCTACATTATTATTCATAGGTATGGTTATTGTATTATTGATTTTCTTTGCCCAAGTAGATGTTCCATGAGATTCATTACTTAGAATTAAAACAGCATTTTTATCAGGTTTAATTTCATCTATATTTTTTCCGTTTAGATCTGCTACATAAAAGTTTGCATTTGATATTTCAAGAATTTTTTCTTCATCTAAGAAAAAAATAGGAAGAAAAAAACAAGCTCCTTTAGATGCTCTAATAGCTTTGTCATTAAAAGGATCAACAGTATTAGGTGTTAATATCACTCCTTGCCAATTTAAAGATAAGGCGCTTCTTATTAGAGTCCCTAAATTACCTGGATCAGATATTTGATCTAGCACTAAAAGAGGTTTTTTTGTTGGTATATTTTCTAAAGTAGGCATGTCTACTATAGCAGCTATATCTTCTGGAGATTGTAGATTGGTGATTTTTTTCATTATTTGATCAGATACATGTAAAATTGTATCTGCTTTTATATCGTTATATAAGCAAGAGGATGTAATCAAAGTTATTATACGTTTTTGTTTTGCTATTTCAGCTACGATTTTTTTTCCGACCACTAGTACTTGTTTTTTTTCATTGCGGAAATTTTTATTTTTCCTTAGTTGAACTATTTCTTTTACAAGTGGATGTTGCAGACTATGCAATTGTTTTGTTATCATGAAAATTATCCTTAAATAATACATTATGTACCATAATATGGAATTAACAAAGAAAAAAAAATTAAGTAGTTATTTAGTCCTTAGAGTTTTTATTGTTAGTTTTTTCTTAATGATATTGCCTTTGTTTTTGCATAGCATCTTTATGTATAGGCAAGAGTTTACTCAAAAAAGAAATGATGTTTTTAATGAGTTGAAGCTGATCTTACAAAGCAGGTTCGCTTATGTAAATGAACTAGTAGATGAAATAACTTATTCTTTTTCTTTTAATTTCAATCAATTTCTCACCTATAAAGAAGTGAATAATATTGAATTTTTCCCAATAAAAGACGGTAAATTAATTTGTGATAAAGATAAATGTCTAGGTTTAGATATTGATAAGCTTTTAAAAAATCAGACTTATTTTTCTTTAGATAAGACTAAACTAAAAGACGTACTTATTAGCAAAATAATTTATAAAGAAGATAAATTACATGGAATTGTCCTTTTTTCTCTTCCTATAAGTTTTTTTACCAAAGATTTTTTTGAAACAACTATTTTACCATATCATATTGATACTTCACTGGTTAATAAAAATGGATATGTATATGTAAGTACAAATAAAGATTTTATAGATACCAAATTAGGTTCAAAAGACAGTGTCTTAAAACCTGTTGATCATATCATTGATTCTTATGAAATTAAACAAGATACAAGAAAGTATTTTGCTGTAAAAAAAGATATTCCTAATGGTGATTTTGATATTTTTTTAGATGTTTCTTTAGCAGATATTCAAGCCCTTCATCTTTCAAGTTATTTAATGCATATTGGATCTTTGATCTTTTTTATTTTTATAATAGGAGGAGTTTTAGCCTTTTTCTTGATAAGAAGAATTTCTAAACCTCTAAAAGCCTTATATAGAGTTATGAACGACGTTTCTTTGGGTAATATGCAGTCTCGTTATATTAGTGATAAAATGGGGTTTGAGATCAATGTTTTAGGAAACTATTTTAATGAAACAATGACATCTTTACTAAAGCATCAAAAAGAAGCTGAAAAACAAAAAATGCAAAAACTTCTGTTTCAAGAAGAATTGAAAATAGGTAGAGAAATTCAACAAAAGTTATTTCCTAGTAAGAAATTTTCATTTGAAGGATTAGACATAGCTTTTGGTAATCTTTCCGCTAAAGAAGTGAGTGGAGATTTTTATGATTTGTTTAACATAGATGAAAATAATTTAGCATGTATTATTGCAGACACTTCAGGTAAAGGTATCTCTGCCTGTCTTTATTCTTTGAGTTTAAGATCGTTATTACGATCATCTTTAGCTAATGAAAAACATTTATCTTTAGCAGTTAGCAAAGCTAATAATCTTTTTTATGAAGATGCAAATGATTTGAGCATGTTTGTAACTAGCTTTATCGGGATCTATAATAAAGATAAAAATACATTTAGTTATACAAATGCAGGGCATTTGCCGGGTATTTTGAAAAAACAAGATAATATTGAAGAGATTACAACGGATGGTATTGCATTAGGAGTTAAGATTTTTGATGAAGTGCAATGTGATACTTTAACAATGAAATCAGGAGATATACTTGTTTTGTATACTGATGGAGTGATAGATACCGAAAATGATAAAAATGAATTTTTTGGTATTCAAAGATTGAGAAATTTTGTTAAACAAAACAAGTCTTCTAAGGTTCAAGATCTAGCTGAAGATTTGTTAAAAGAGCTTTCCTCTTTTTCAAAAGACAAGTCCCAAAATGATGATACAACCTTTTTGATAATTAAGGTTTTATAAGTTTAGATATAATTGTCTGAGGATCTTCAATATTTTCATTTATAGCTAACATTTCAGCTTTTTTTAATAAAATCCCCATTTCTTTGCCAGGTTTTATGCCGATATTTATCAAATCTTTTGCTTTAACAACAGGATCATTAGATTTTATTCTAAAAATAGCTTTTTGTAAGTTTTGTCTTTTTTCTTCAATTTCTTTAAAAAAATGAGATCTTTTACTTTCTGGAAAATATAAGCTTGTTATTTGAATACATATATCTATTTTATCTTCAGCAAGTAAGTAAGCCCAATCAACAAGATTTGAGTTTTTTTTCAAAATGAGGTCTTTTACTTTTTCTAGTAATATAATAAATGCAATATCTTCATTTGAAGTTTTTAAATATTTGCAAACACCAATTTTTTCTTCTAAGGAAGAATCTTCAAATAAAAGCATTATTTTTGAGATAGGAGAGGTGTTTTTAGGGAAATTGTTAACTTTTTCTATACTGTTAATTGGAAACTTATCTAAAGAAGGAAAAATAACTTGTAAAAGATGAAACTCATATAACATGCAAAGAGCTTTTTTAAAGTCATGATATGTCATTTTTATAAGCTCTTGATATACTCTTTCTATAGAAACTGCAGGAAAAAGAGTATTAGATAATTTTTTTATCGCCTTTTTTGTTTCTTTTTCAATTTCAAAATCAAATCTAACAGCAAACCTGATAGCTCTTATCATTCTCAGTTTATCTTCTGTAAATCTATTAATAGGGCTACCGATAGCTTTTATAATTTTTTTTTCTAAGTCTTCTTTTCCATTAATATAATCAATTATTTTTTCGTTGGTTGGATCGTAAAACATACCATTGATGGTAAAATCTCTTCTTTGAGCATCTGATTTAGCATCGGTATATTCAATAAAAGAAGGATGTCTACCATCTAAATAGTCAGATTCTTTTCTAAAAGAAGCGACCTCAAACTGTTTATTGTCAATTACTACAATAATGATGCCAAAGGTAATTCCAACAGGAATTGTTTTTTTAAAAAGTTTTTTTATATCTTCGGGTTTTGCATTTGTTGCTATATCTATATCATCACTATCAACTCCAAGTAGGTAGTCTCTTGGCCATCCTCCTGCAAAATAAACTTCATATCCTTTAGACTTTAATGTATTTATTATAAATAAAGCTTCACGATGAGTTTTCATAATATGTTTTCTTTGTTACTATGGTTATTTTAGAATATTTAAACACTTTGTTAAAACAATAATTATATGAATACAGAAATTAAAATTTTAGATGATCATCTAATCAATAAGATAGCAGCTGGAGAAGTTATCGAAAGTCCATCTTCTGTTGTTAAGGAACTTATAGAAAATTCTATAGATGCCGGAGCTACTAAAATAAAAATTGAGATAAAAGGAGCTGGCTTGCTGGTAATAAAAATAGATGATAATGGCTCTGGGATGAATGAGGAAAACGCAAAGCTTTCAATCCAAAGACATGCAACATCTAAAATATCTCAACTAAATGATTTACACAATTTATCTTCAATGGGGTTTAGAGGCGAAGCGTTAGCCTCTATTGCGGCTATTTCTAAATTAAAACTTATAACTTCCCTAGATTGTGAAGGACTAGAGATTAATATAGATGCTGGAAAAGTTGTAAATATAAAATCTGTAGCTAGAACAAAAGGGACTACGATAGAAGTTGGTTCTTTGTTTTATAATGTGCCGGTTAGAAAAAATTTTCAGAAGACAACGGGGTTTCTCATAGGGGCGATAAATAAAGTAGTTACTAACCTTTCTTTAGCTCATCCAAATATAGAATTCACCCTAATATCTGAGAGCAAAGAAATTTTAAAATGTTTAAGTGAAAGAGATAAAGATATAAAAAATTCTTTGCAAAAAAGAATACTTCAAGTTTTTGGAAAAGATTTTATCGATAGAATGGATTATGTGTTTTTTGAAGAAGGTCCTTTTTGTTTTTATGGGTATATAGGTAAACCTTTTAATGCTAAAAAAAACAGGTCTTTACAATATACTATAATTAATAAAAGAGTTGTCTTTTCTCCTATTATATCAACAGCTATTAAAGATGCTTATGGAACAAGGATTGGAGATAGTTATTATCCTAATTATATCATGCATCTTTTTATGCCTTTAGATTTTATTGATGTAAACGTCCATCCTCAGAAAAAAGAAGTAAGAATCAAAGATGCTAAATTATTAAGAGATATGCTTATACAAGCGATTGAAAACACTTTTAAAAGCTTTTTTAAAACGAGTAACAGTGCAGCTGTTGTTTTTGATTCACCAAAGTTTCAATCTACATTTTCTTTGAATACTACCTATGAAGAAAATATAAATCTTCCTGATATGATTCAGAAAGATTTTTTTTCTGAATCTAATCTTTTTGCATCTGTAATAAAGGTTTTTAAGCATTATTTATTAATAGATAAAAAAAGTATTTCAGATAACATTTTCCCAGATGCTGAAGGGATCTTATTAGTAGATTTAAAAGCAGCCTCGGCAAGATGTGTTTATGATGTTTTAAAAAGCCAAAAGCAAAAATTTGATTTGCAAAAATTAGCTTTTCCCAAGGTTATTGATTTAGAGTACGATGAAATATGTCTAATCGAAGAAAATCTTTCAAGTTTTTTGAAAGCAGGTTTTGAAATTCGAATTATAGCAGAAAAATCAATTGTTGTTGATGCTATAGCAACTTTTTTTCAAGAAGAAGATATAGAAAAAATCATATTTTCTATTTTAGAAGAGTTGCATTTATCTGGAGACATAAAGATTTCTGTAGAAAAGCAATTTATTAAGGTAATAAAGAAAATAGCTCTTTTTGTTAAAGCAAAACGAAAAGTTTTTTCAAACCAAGAAGCTATGATTATTTTTAATCAGCTTCTTAAAGGGACAGATCCCTTTGTTGATCCTTATAAAGAACCAATTATGAATTTAGTGTCGGAAGATGATTTTAAGAAAATAATTCAAAAAAAGATTTCTTATGCAACAAATTAATAGAGCTAAAGATTTATTAGATAAGCATAAAATAGACATGTTTTTGTTTTATGATGAAATTTCTATTTATTATTTAACTAATATCAAAGTAGAAAATGCAGTTTTATGTTTGAGGGAAAACAAAACTACTCTTTTTGTGGATAGTAGATTTATAGAAGAAATAGATAGTAATGAATCTTTAGATGTTTGTCTTTATAGTGAAAATAATTTTGATAACTATTTTCACTTATTTAAAAAGAAATTAAAAATAGGGTTTGACGGCAAGAGCGTTAGCTATTTTCAATACAAAAAAATTATTTCCTTTTTTGAAAACAAACAAGGGTTTGAAATAATTGACATCGATGATTTTTTAAAAGACATAAGAGTAGTTAAAACTGATATAGAAATATCTTATCTAAAAACCTCTTCGCAACTAACCTGGAAAGGATATCAACATATCTCTTCTTTATTAAAAGAAGGTGTTAGTGAAAAAAAATTAGCTGACGAGTTTTATGTTTTTTGTAGAAATAACGATACTGAGATAGCTTTTGATCCTATTATTTGTTTTGCAGAAAATACCTCTATTCCTCACCATAAGCCTTCTTTAAAACCATATAAAAAAGGTGACATTGTCCTGATGGACTTAGGTTGCATATTTAAAGGATATCATTCTGATTTTACTAGAACTGTGATATTTCAAAACAAAGATCCTATAATCAATAGGTTTTATTATGTTGTTAAAAAAGCTTTAGAAGCGGGGATCAAAGCTTGTAGGATAGGATCTTATATAGCTGATATCGATAAAGCTATTTACCAAGTTATAAGAAAAGAGGGTTTAGAAGAATATATTTTACATGCATCAGGTCATGGAATTGGTCTACAAACGCATGAATTTATAAGAATTAACAAAAATTCAAATGAGAAAATAGAAAAAAATATGACATTAGCTATTGAGCCTGGTTTATATAAAGCAAAACATTGTGGTATTCGTTTAGAGGAGATGGGAAGAATTACTGAAAATGGGTTTGATAATTTTTATAAAATGGAAGGGATTTTGTAATGGAAGAAAAAAAGTTTCAAAGAAAAAAAGAAGATTTTATTTGTGAAGTATGTTCTTCGTATGTATATGGGAATGGATATACTAATCATTGCCCTTATTGTCTGCATTCAAAACATGTTGATGTTTCTCCAGGTGATAGACAGTCAGATTGTAAAGGTATAATGAAGCCTGTATCTTTTGAATTTAAAGCTAATAGCTGGAGAGTTGTTCATTGTTGTATTAAATGTAAACACACAAAAATCAATAAATTGTCTTCCCAAGATAATATCGATGTAATAGCCAATCTTATGACTGCTGGCGGTAAAAAACAATGATTTCAATCATGGGATTAGAGAGTTTTTTTTAATATACATAGGTTGTTACAATTTTACCCAGTAGAAGAGCAAAAAATCAACAAAATCATCTTTTGAGTCTATTTGCTAAACTTGCTCAATAAGCAAAATTAGATCTGTGAATTTCAATCTAAAGGATTTTTCTGTTTTAAATCGGAGGAATTCTCAGGGTAGTAATAATGAAAGGTTTTTAAAAGAAAGAAAAGAGTTTGTTTATCTTTCTTGCATCATCATTCAAAGAAAGGCGTTTTCAAATGCAATAGTTGAAGGGGTGAGTGTTATTGAGTTAAAAACAAAAGACAAAAAGGCTATTTTAAAAATTAAGTAGCTGTGTAAGGATAATGATTATTAAGAAAAAAGAAATAATAAGTTTTTGGATAATAAGATTAAAGTATGCTTAAGAAAGTCTTTCTGAATAGTTTATAAATGTTTTTTCAAAATATCACAGTATTTTTTTTGAATAAATTTCGTATGACTCATAATAATTTATTATTTGAGTCATATGAAACATAAATTCTATTATGGTGCGTAAACAACATTCTATTTTTTATTCTTTCTTAGAACAAAACCTACTTATTTTATGCTGTTGGAAGAGATAGTAATTTATCGTAAACAATTGGAGCAGCTTGTACTGTAGCTGTTCCGACTTTTTTTAATTCATTTCCAACGCTGCTAAAGACACCACCAATAGGTTTTAATACCGTTTCCACAACGCATCCCGTAACGTGAATAATTTCCCCTACAGTCACCGTGCCAACATATGCAATATTGGCGGTAATGAAACCTCCCCCTAACCCTCTTACATTATATTTTAGTGCGTAATCTGTTCCTCTTTCATTAATACTCAAATAGCCTACATCTGTCATTTTTTTTAGAGTTTCACTAGAAACATCTCTTAAATCTTTATCAAGATCTGCTCTTTGAATATCAGATTTTAAACCTTTTGAATCTATCACAGAAAATTTCTGATCATCATGCGTGATTATAAGTTTTCCTAATCTAGAAGGAACAAATAAACTTTCATCCGGAATTATTATAACATTAGTTGACATAACCTTTCTCCTATATATAAATTTTTACTCTCAAATCTCATATTTGAAGTTTTTAGATGAAAGATATATAATTAAAGCTGATTTTTCTGCTAACTAAATTTTTCTTAATAGCTGAAAAATTTAGTATTCTCTGAAGTAATTAGATATTGGGTGAAAAAAAATAAAAAAGCTTTTTAAAAAACACTTTTAGCAATGTTTCTCGATGTTTTTCTCTACGAAGTTTGTATTTATAATTTTTTCAAAACAGAGCTTCAGGTGTAATATCTTTCAAAAACATTAAATCTTCGTTAAAAAAGGCAATAAAATATAAATTAATAGTTAAAGTAAATCAAATGGTCCATAAAAAATTATAGAAAATAAGAGTTACTACGTAACAGCAGTAAATAAATTTCATATGACTCATAATGATTTATTATTGAAGTCATATGAAACATAAACCCTATTATAATGTATAAACAACATTCTATTTTTTATTTTGTCTCAGAATGCAACCTATTTATTTTATGATGATGGACGCGATCGTAATGACAAATAAACAGTTGGAGCAGTGTACATTGTAGATTTTCCGGCTGTTATTAATGAATCTCCAGCTTTTTTAAATTCGCCACCAATTGGTTCTATCGCCTTTCCTGTAGCGAACATAGTTGCCCCTGCAACAAATGTGCCAACACCCGCATCCACAGCCAATCTATGAGATTCTTCTCTTGACATTATTTCTATCCTATGAGGTTCTTCTCCCCCTAATCCTCTTACATTATATTTTAGTGCGTAATCTGTTCCTCTTTCATTAATACTTAAATAGCCTACATCTGTCATTTTTTTTAGAGTTTTACTAGAAACATCTCTTAAATCTTTATCAAGACCTACTCTTTGAATATCAGATTTTAAACCTTTTGAATCTATCACAGAAAATTTATGATCATCATGCGTGATTATAAGTTTTCCTAATCTAGAAGGAACAAATAAACTTCTATCCGGAATTGTTGTAACATTAGTTGACATAACCTTTCTCCTATATATAAATTTTTACTCTCAAATCTCATATTTGAAGTTTTTAAATGAAAGATATATAATTAAAGCTGCTTTTTCTGCTAACTAAATTTTTCTTAATAGCTGAAAAATTTAGTATTCTTTGAAGTAATTAGATCTTGGGTGAAAAAAAATAAAAAAGGTTTTTAAAAGACACTTTTAGCAATGTTTATTGATGAATTAGGAATCTTATCGGCTTTAGCCGTGGTTAATTGTCAAAGAGCAAAATATACAAGGATAGTTCTTGTTAACAAAAATATTTGTACGAGAATTTTTTTTTCTATTACACTTGCAATTATGTTAAGTTTTAGAAAAAAAGTATTAATTGGTGATTTTTTAATTTTTATTATCATCTTAGGGTGTTTGTTTCCTTTTATAGGAAAGACCGTAAGAAATATTACCGAGCAATCATTAGAAGAAAGAGCTAATGATCTTATTAGTGATATTAAAAATGTATCTTCTACTTCTTCGATGGTAGATTTATTGCGCTCTCAAGAATCTTATTCTTTTTATAGAGTAACTTTAATTTGTGATGATAAAATCTTATATGATTCGCATGCATATAAGACTGTTTATCAAGAGTCTTCTAAAGAAGATATTCTTTCTCAAAAAGAAGTGACAAAAGCACAAAAAGAAGGTCAAGGTTATGGTGAGAGGTTTTCTGATTTATTCAATCAGCCTTTTGCTTATGTAGCTACTTCATTTGATTTTGAAGGAAAGACCTATATTTTAAGAGTAGGTTTTCCATTTAAACACATCAAACAGCTTATAAAAGACTTTGAAGTAGGATTTTTGTTATTTGCAACGTTAATACTTTTTATATATGGGGTAATGATATGGGTTGTAGTTCATAGATTTACTAGACCTATTCAAAAGATTATAAGTGTTATAAAGACTAAACAGGATCAACATTATAATGTTTTACCTAAGATAGAATTTGGAAAGACTATTAATCCCAAAGATGATTTTGGGAGGCTTGCGACTATTTTAAATAGTATGTCTGATAGAATAAAAAAACAAATTCAGAAACTTACAGATCAGCGCAATGAAAATGAAGCTATATTAGAAACTTTACTTGAAGGGGTTATAGCTTTAGATATTAATAATAAAATTACATATATAAATGAAATTGCTTTGCACTATCTTAAAATAGATAAAATGGTAATTAATAACTCTTTAGAAGATCTTATAAAAGAGAATTTCTCTAAGTTATTAATTATGTGTAAGAATCTTGTTGCTTTTTCTTTAAAACAAAAGAAAGTGTTAACTGAATCTATTGTAATAGGAACTTCGAATAAGATTTATTTGAATATAATAGTGATGCCAAGAGAAAAAAATAAAGGCACAGTAATTGTTCTACAGGACAAAACAGCTGATACTAAAGTCATTGAAATGGGTAAGGATTTTATAGCTAATGCTTCTCATGAACTTAGAACTCCAATAACTATTATCAGGGGATTCGCGGAAACTCTGCAAGACATTCCTAACATATCTGAAGACATGTTAAAAGAGATTACTCAAAAGATAGTCAGAACATCTGACAGGTTGAATAATTTAGTTCAGAGCTTATTAAAATTAACCAATATTGAGAATTTATCTAGAAGTGATTTTAGTCAATGTGACTTAGAAACTGTTTTAAAAGATTTATCTCAGCAATTACAAGCTATCTATAAAAATGTTAAAATCAAGTTAACTTTATCTTCTGTAAAAGTGCTTTGTGAAAAAAGTTTAATTGAGCTTGCTATTATGAATATTTTAGATAATGCAGTAAAGTATTCTGAAGGTACTCCTGAAATATTTGTAGAGTTAACTAAAGAAAATAATATGGCATTAATTTCTATTCAGGATAATGGAATGGGTATTCCAGATGAAGATATCGAACATATTTTTGATAGATTTTATACAGTTGACAAAGCTCGTAGTAGAAAGTTAGGAGGAGCAGGTCTTGGACTTTCAATTGTAAAAAGTATTGTAGATAAGCATAAGGGTAATATTGAAGTGCTCTCAGAAGGAAGAGGAACTTTATTTAAAATTAAATTGCCTATTAAACCTTAGATCTTTTTAGTTTTTCGGATAGTAATTTGAGTTTTTTCATCTATCCCTAAAACTGTCACATAAGAATCTCTTTTATGAGTAAAGGAAATGAATTCAAGAGGATTAAAATCTCTTTGTGTAACGATGTTTTCTTGTTCTAAAATCTTATTGAAATCTTCTTTTGTTATTTTATTATTTTCTAATCGATTTTTTATTATTTTTTCTGCAATTTTTTTATTAAAAAGAGAGCTTAATATATTGTATGAAGCATGTTGAATGCAAATCCGATTTGAGGTAGAACTATTTATTGTTATTACATCTAATAAAGAAGGGACACCTATATTCTTGTTAGGATCATAGAATTTTGTTCCTTTGAGCATTCGATAATATAGTTGCTGATATTTTTCGTTTTGTAATTTTAATTTAGGAAGTTCTACATCTTGTTTATTTTTTATAAGATTTTTTCCAGCTAAAATAATTTGGTCTATTAATTTATATTCTAAATTTTTTTCATTTGCATTTTTAAAAGTTGAGGTGTCTTTATAAACATGTTTGATAAGTCTAGCTAGAAGTTCATAAGTGTTTTTATTTTCTTCTAAAAAAAGTGGATAAATATTTAGTTGACTGCATCCATGTATTTCTACTTTATCTTTTACATGTATTGTTTTTTTTGTCTTTGAATCTATAGTAGTGTTATTTTTTTTAGAAGACTCGGCTTTTTTTCCTTTTTTAGATTTATATAAATTTTTTTCACATAAATTATAAGCTTTTCTTTGAGCTTGCATATTGCCAGAATGGCTTATTTGTATTTTTTCGACATCAATTCTTTTAGATAAAATTGACTGAGTTGATAAAGCTAAAATTAATAATATAGTCGAAATGGTAACTAATATGTTCATAAATTATTTACTAGCTAAATAAGTTACTACAGTTTGTTCTGAATCGATAAAAAAAGCAAAGGTAAAATCGTTGTTTAAAGATATTTTGACTATGCAGGGAAGGTCTTCATCAGGAATAGAGGCTTTCCAAAGATACTTATTACTATCTTTTACTAAAAAGTCATATTTTGCTTGATTGACGTTGTTTAGAATTGTTTCTTTTCTTTTTTTATTTTTGCTATATATGGATAAGATTAATTTTTTTTCTTTATTTACAGCAAGCTTGCCCATAACTTTTCCTGAAAAATCAGGATCAGGGTCAATTTGATTGTCAAAAAAGAAATATAAATAATTTTTGGAAGATAAAAACATAGCATTTTTTTTTGAATCTGCTGGATAAGATATACTTGCAAATACTTGTTTTAATTTAGTTTGTAGATACTGCCTTTCTAAAACCTCTTTTTTAGCTGAAGAAATTTTAATATCGATACGAGTTGTTTGTACAAAGTAGCTAAAAAGTATGCTTAAGATTATTGATGCTAGACCAAGTGCTACAAAAAGTTCAATTAATGTTATAGCTCTTTTTTTCATTCAATTTTTTATTTATTTTTGTTGGTATTTTCTCGAAGTAGGTTTGAGCATGAATGCTACTAGAAGCAATGCTAAAAAAGCAAACATTATTAAACTGAAATATGGAGGAAGTATCGTTTTTTTGTCCGGTGGTATAATATTCATTACCACTAAAAATGCTATTATTACTCCACTGCATGCATCGCCTCCAATAAGTCCTGATGATAATAATATCCCTTTTTCTTTTGCTTCAAGATCTTTTGCATATTTTCCTGTTAGATAAGCTATTAGTCCGCCAACCATTGTAGCAGTTGATAGAGAAAGAGGCAAATAAAGACCCATTGCAACTGGAAGAATAGGGATTTTTAATATACCAATGAATATTCCTAAAATTATTCCTATAATAACTAAAGTATAAGGGAGGTTGCCTGAGATGACTCCCTTGGCTATAAGGCTCATTAATGTAGCTTGAGGAGCTGGCATTTTAATTGAACCTAATTGATAAGCATCATTTAAAATATATAATGTACTTCCTAAAGCTAGTGATGGTAAAATTATTCCTATGATTTCTGCTATTTGTTGTTTTTTTGGTGTGGCACCTAGTAAAAATCCAGTTTTCAAATCTTGAGAGGTAGTTGCGGCTAATGTGATAGCTATTGTTGCTACAGAGCCCATAGTTATAGCTGCAATAAGATATACTCTTTCGGTCCATCCTAATGATACAAATATTAAACATGTGATTAAAAGAGTGGTAATGGTCATTCCTGAAGCGGGATTCGATGAGCTTCCTACTAGTCCAACAGTAATAGATGTAACAGCAACAAAGAAAAAACCTAAAGTGACAAGCAATATTATTGTTATAAAATTCATTTCGGCTATTGGTATGAGCCATAAGGTGATAACGATGGCTAATGAACCTAATATTAACCATGCCATGGAAATATCTTTATCTGTGCGTGATGGTTTTTTAATATGTTTGAAACCGGAGAGTAGTTCTTTTATTCCTACATGAATAGTTTTGTAAATAATAGGCCCGATTTTTAAAAGACTAAAAAGTCCTCCAACAGCAACAGCGCCAGCTCCGATATATCTTACATAATTATCCCATATTTCTGTAGCGCTCATTAAGCTTACAGGAATAGTAGAAGGATATATTACCTGAGTTTGAGATCCGAAAAGTTTTATAAGAGGAATTATTACCCACCAAGCTACAGCGCCTCCAGCGAACATCATGGAAGATATTCTAGGTCCAATGATATACCCAATCCCAAGAAGAGCTGGTGTAGCATCGATGCTGAAGATAGTTTTTTGAAATGGTTTTATAACCCAGCTGGGAAGTTCTTCCCAAACATAAAATATATTAGTACATACTTTGTAAAAAATACCGATCAAAAATCCCCACAGTCCAGTTAAAGCAGAAGCGTTTCCGGATTCTCCTGCTTTTAGAATCTCTGCACAAGCGGTTCCTTCTGGAAAAGGTAGTTTTCCATGTTCTTGCACTATGATATAACGTCTCATAGGTATCATAAATAGTATGCCTAAGATTCCTCCTAAAGTGGATAAAATGAAGATTTTGTAAATAGAAGGGTTGTTTCCCAAGAACATTAAAGCAGGAATAGTAAAGATTACACCTCCAGCTAAACCTTCCCCAACGGTTGCTATTGTTTGAGTTATGTTACATTCTAAAATAGTATATTTTTTAAAAAATATTTTTAAGAATCCCATTGCTAAAATGGCAGCTGGAATTGATGCTGATACGGTAGTACCTGTTTTTAAGCCTAAATAAGCATTGCCAATAGCGAAGATGATGCCGAAAATAATGCCCAGGAATACGGCTTTAAACGTAAATTCGGGGATATTTTTAGAAGCAGGAATATAAGGCGTTATTTTATTTTTTTTTATCCATATTTTAAGACAATAATCCTAATTTTGATCATAATCATAAAATATTTTTTTACTAGGATAAATTTGTTAAATCAAAAATATTGTTTACTTACATAATAAAAAGACACCTCAAAGAGGTGTCTAATTAGTATCAATTGATTATGTTTAAAAGAGATATTACGCTCTTTTTTTGTGCTTCGCTAGTTTTTTGGAATGGTTGTAAGACCATATTGCTGTTTCATAATATATATGGTTTTTAGCGAAATAAACCATTGTTTTTAAGGAGCTTGATAAATTGAGAGTGTGGTTTTTAGGAGTAACTATTGCACTAAATAGGTTTTTTAAGGCGGCTCTTGTAGTTAGTTTTGTAAAATTCCAGCATGTTTTGCTTGCTCTATGTTGAAATGTAACATAGTTTCCTATAGAGGCTAAAAAAGAGAAAAATGCTGTTAATATAAAAAATGTAGCTTTTACAAAAGATTGTATTCTTCCTATAGTATGACGGAATAATCTACTGTGTTCATTATATTCTACTTTAGGAAACATCTCTAAAGGTTTGCTGTATAGACCTTTATTAATTCTTGTATTCATATTATCCTCTTATTTTTAGTATTAATTATTTCTTAACTTAATCTTAACACTTTATTAACATTTAATACAAATTATTTTAAAATCTTAAACATTAAATGCTTAGTAAAATTTTTAGTTTCAATGATGTATTAAAATTTATTTTAACTGATCATTATTGGTTATTTTTTGAATAAAAACGTTATATTGATAGGTTTGGTTCTTTTTTTCTCTAGATAGAGGGGATAGAATGATTTTTATATCTATAAGCCTGTAGATATTTCCTTCTGGAGAGATCTTTTCTTTTACGGTCTTGATAGAATATTTTGCTGTTACTTTTTTAGTTTTAATATTTTTTAGTGAAAAAGATATGGGCTCTTTGAAAGATATTTCTAAAGGTTTATCCTTTTCTTTGGGAATGTGTTCCCATTTTATCGTGTTATTTAATAGATCTTTTTTGATATCGGAGAAGACAAAATCAGATATTCTTTCATATTCAATTTTTTCTAAAATTTTTATTTCAGATAAGAGGTAATTTATAGGATTGTTAATTAAAGGAACTAAACATATTAATATTAATGACAGTCCTATTAGAACTTCTAATAAAAGAAAATTTTTTTTACGTTTTAACATGCATTGAAATGATAATTTAAGCTGATATTTTAAGAAAATAAAATTAAATGATCAATTTGTTTTAATTACTATATTCAATTTTACTAAGATTGAATGTAATTTTTTTAAAAAGTTTATTTGACGATATATTTATAAAAAAGTTAAGATAATAAATTAACAGATATAACTTTTTGTTGTTTTTTATGGATCTTCACATTAGAGCGTTTTATAATTTATTACGTTTAAATTCATTGGAAGATTTGTCTTTGAAAAAATATGACTGGCAAGTGGAAGACTTGAGAAAAGTCTCTACCTTTGAAATTTTTCAGCGATTAGAGAATTTTAGAATATATTTGGATAAAGATAAGTTTTTTGCTTATTCAGAGAAATTTGATACTCCTGAAGATTTGTGGGAAGGATTAGCGGTTTCGATAAATGAAAAAAACAAAGATGAGATATATTTATTGCTTTTCGAGCTTTGGAGAAGGTTACTTCCTGAAAGACAGTCTGTTTCCATTTTTTGTGATGAGTTAGATCATCGTATATTTCTTTATGATCGACATTTACTAGAAAGTGATGAATTAATTCAAAATGCAATCACAAATCTAGAAGAGATATTAGATGATAGTGCCGATTTGGAAAATGATCCAAAAAAAGTTTTTGAGATGTTAGCAGGCTATTGCTGTCATGATATAGAGAGCTTTTTGTATGATTATATTTTTGAACAGATAGATTCTAATAATCATCTTTATGCTATTGATCTTTTAGACTCTTTTTATCCTTATGCTCAAAATATTAATTGGTTTAACTTTTTAAATATTAAAATCATAGCTTTTTCAGATATTATTGAAGCTAATCAACTGTTATCTCAAATAATCAAGTCTTTGGAAAAAGAACCTGATCTAGATCTTCAATTTGAAATTTTAAGATTTTTAGTGGTTGCAGGTGATAGAGATTTTTTCTCAAAGTTAGTGAAAATGTGTCTTGCTGTTTTACAATCTGAGGGTGATTTTCTTGAATTAATGGATATTGTTGCTGATTTTTATCGTAGATTGGACTTGGAAGAAAAAGAAAAGGCTATAGAGAAAATCATTAATAAAAGATGTGAGATATCTTCAAAAAGCGAGTTTAAACATGATGATGAAGATATAGAATCTATCAAGAAGATAATAACCTAAATAAGTTTAACTGGATCAAAATTAATATAATCAGCAGAGACTAAAAAGTACTTTGTATTGTTTTTTTTACCAAAATAAAGGTTTTCTTTTTTTACGCTATGTAGATGGGCGAAAATACAAATATCGATATTAAACGTATCTAGTAATTTGGATACTTCTGAGTCTTTAAGATCAGCTCCAATTGGAGGAAAATGCGTCATTACTATTTTAATTTGAGCGGTTTTGTCCATTTGTGAAAGGCTGTTTTGTAATTTTTGCAAATCCCGAAGAAATATTTTTTCAGAGTCAATTTCTTGTTTTTCTTTGCTTTTTGTATTTGGTATAGTTTCAATATAGTTATTAAAACTATATTCTTTGCTGTCCCAAAGACGAGCTCCTCCGATAGAAACATTGTTTATATTAATAGCATTATTTTGCAAAGCTTCTATGGATGGAGGTAGATTTTCATTTAACTTTTTTAGTGATGGCCACCAATAGTCATGATTGCCTTTTAGAATTATTTTTTTACCTGGCAAAGAGTCTATCCAGTTTAAATCAACAAGAGCCTCAGTTAGATTCATTGCCCAAGAAATATCTCCGGGAATTAAAATAAGATCGTTCTTTTTTATTTTTTTAATCCAATTTTCTTTGATCTTTTGTGCATGGTTTTTCCAGTGAGTCCCAAATATATCCATTTGTTTATTTGGGGTAGAAAAACTTAAATGTAAATCACCTATAGCCCAGATATTCATATTTTTAAAATACAAAGTTATCAGGTATTTTTGAATTTGCAGTGACTATCGTAATGCCGTCTCTTACAAAAATACCATTTTCTCCATCGTAATTTTCGTACTTGTTTTTATTAACTATTTTTACGTTATTTCCAATAGTTACATGTTCATCTATTATTGCTTTTTCTATCAAACAATTTTCTCCGATTTCAAAAGGAGTAGCCAAGCTTTCGTTTTTTTGTAAAGAGGGTAGATAAAAATTATTTCCCATGACAACTGTATCTTTTATGACAGATCCTTCTTTTATAAAAGAACGTAGTCCAATAACGCTATGAGATATTTCTTTTGCATGAATAATGCATCCTTCACAAATAATAGAGGAATTTAATATTACATTCTTAATTCTTGTACCCGGAAGGTGATTTACCCTTGCATAGATAGGGTGTGATTCGTCGTAGGTTTTTAACCCTAAATTAATTGATTCTGTTAAAGCTAGGTTAGCTTCATAAAAAGATCTAATGGTTCCTATGTCTTCCCAATAACCGTTATAAATATATGCAAAAGACTTTTTGTTTTTTATTTCAGTAGGAATTAAAAATTTACCGAAGTCTTCTCTAGGATCTTTTTTTAATAAATTTATAAGAGCTTCTTTCTTAAATATATATATGCCCATTGAAGCTAAATAGTAGTCTTCGTCTAAAGGCATATTCGTTTGTTTCTCTTGTTTTTTTGGTATCTTATATTGATCTAAAATCTGTTTTTCCTCAGGTTTTTCATAAAAATTGGTTATTAGAGAATCCTCATCTATTTGTAAAAGTCCAAATCTTGAAGCATCTTTTTCTAAAACAGGAATAGAAGCTATGGTAAGATCAGCATCTTTTTTTCTTGCGAACTCGAACATTTTGATGAAATCAATATTGTATAATTGATCTCCTGATAAAATTAAGTAGTAATCGGCTAAGGACTTAGATATTTTATCCATGTTTTTTCTGACAGCACCAGCTGTCCCTTCATACCATATTTTTTCATTAGGAAATTGCTCTTCAGGGGTTAGAAAGTCGATCATTCCAGGTTCGAAATAATCAAATTGATATGTTTGAGATAAATGATGTTGAAGTCCAGATGTTAGATATTGTCCTATTACGAAGATTTGGCGAATATCTGAATTGATAGAATTTGAAATAGGAATATCGATTATTCTGTATCTTCCTCCAAAAGAAACTGCTGGTTTGCAATGATTTAATGTTAAAGGAAAAAGACGAGTGCCTTTTCCGCCAGCTAGAATTATACTAGCAATTCTAAAATCTCTTTTTGAATATGACATTTGTTGTACCCCTTAATTATTATAATTATATTTTTTGATTTTATTAATCAACCTTAAATTAATTGATAAATTAATTATTGTTTTATTTGCCGAAGTTTTTATATTTCTGGTTTTTCATTTCTTGAAGGGAAGTAGGCTTTTAATATAGAATTGGTTGAAAAAAACACTAAATATGAATGAAACAGAAATGTCATTTCTTCCTATAGTTGATGGAGAGGATAAAACCTCTTTTTTAAAAAATTGTATAAGAAAAAATTATCGACATATTCGAAAATGGGCTAAAAGAACCAATACAAATTGTTTTCGTGTTTATGATAGGGAAATAAAAGAATATCCTTTTGCTATAGATTATTATGATAAAAGGTTTTGTGTTCATTATTTTTCTTATGATAGAGAAAATAGTGATGTTAAAGATGATCTTAAAGAAGAGATTTTAGCTGTTTTAAAGGCTCTTTTTGATGTTTCTTTTGAAGATGTTTATTGGAAAACCCGCATAAAACGTAAAAAGACAGAACAATATGAAAAACAGTCTGTCTCTAAAGAATTTTTTAATGTTTTAGAATATGGGGTTTTGTTTCAAGTAAACTTGCTCGATTATTTAGATACAGGCCTTTTTTTAGATCATAGAGAAACACGAAAATATGTAGCTTCTTTATCAAAAGGGAAACGACTTCTTAATCTTTTTGCTTATACCTGCTCTTTTAGTGTTCATGCAGCTATAAACGGCGCTATTTTTACAAAAAGTGTAGATATGTCCAATACTTACGCTGCGTGGGGGAGAAGAAACTTTGATATTAACTCTCTTTCTTTTAATAATAACGCTATCGTTAGAGAGGATTGTCTTAAATTCTTAGATGAAGAAATTACTTCTAAGATTAAGTATGATATTATTGTGATAGATCCTCCAACTATTTCAAGATCAAAAAAAATGGATAGTATTTTTGATGTGCAAATAGACTATATTTCTCTTATTACAAAATCTTTAAAACTTTTATCTAAAGATGGTGTTATTTTTTTCAGTACTAACTTAAGGAAATTTAAATTTGACAAAACTCATTTCCCATCATGTACTGTAATGGACGTTTCTAATAAAACAATACCACTAGATTTTCATCACTTGAATATTCATTCCTGTTGGAAGATAACCCGTAACTAGATAGAAACAGATTAACTATTTACAGGAACAAGAATATTGTCATATCTTCTATTAGCTAATATAGCACATACTGCAAAAACTATACATGATGTGGATAAAACAGTGCCGATAATACAAGTAATAGGAAAAGATAAAGCAATAGTCTTTCCTAAAGCGATTAACGTTGCATAAGAAACACTTCCGATGAGCGCTGTTACTTTTATGAAATTCTTTGAAAAATGTTTATGAATTGTTTGAGTTACCGTCGCTGAAATTACTCTTCCTTTTTCATCGTTTGTTGTATGCTTTGTTATTAATGCTCTTTCTTCATCGATTATCATGTTATATAGTTTACTTTTGATTGGTGCAAGATCTATCATTTTTATTTAACCTTTAGTTAATTTCGCAAAATATTATGAGTTCTTCTTTTAAAAGACAATATTTATATAAAATCTTTTGCGTTATAGCTCGATCTCACAAAAGGGCCAGAGTAGGCTTTTTTGATATTTAATTTTTTTGCGTAATTTTCATATTCCTTAAATTCTTCTAAGGGGACATATCGTTTAACTTCAATATTTTTACTGCTAGGTTGAAGATATTGTCCTATAGTAATTATATCACAACCTATATGAGAAAGATCGTAAATGGTTTGTTTAATTTCTTCTATTGTCTCACCAAGCCCTAGCATAAGTCCAGACTTTATTAGTTGAGAGGTGTTCAGAGATTTAGCAAAAGATAATACTTCTAAACTTCTACTGTAAGAGGCTTTATTTCTTATTTTTAAAGTTAAAGATTTTACTGTTTCAATATTATGATTAAAAATAGTAGGTTTTTCTGCTAACACAGTTTTTATTGATTCTTGATTGCCATTAAAATCGGATGTCAGTACTTCGGTTGTAGTCTTTGGGTTTTGTTTTTTTATTTCCTTGATAATTTTTGCAATATGAAAGGCTCCTCCATCATTTAAGTCATCTCTTGTAACCATTGTGATTACAGCATGTTTTATATCTAGTTTTTTGATGCTGTCAGCTATTAACGTAATTTCTTTAGGATCTATTGGTGAGGGATTTTTGTTAGATGCAATATTACAAAACAAACAATGTCTTGTACATGTATTTCCAAGAGCTAAAAAAGTAGCCGTCTTCTTTGCAAAACACTCTAGGTAATTAGGACATTTTGCTTCTTTACAAACAGTATGTAACTGAGTGTTTTGAATAAGCTTTTCTACTTGAGATATTTCCTTAATATTAGGAATTTTCTTTTTTAGCCAAGGTGGTAATTTCATTTTTTTATTTTTGGAGGATAGTTAAGTGGTTGATCCATTGCTATAGCAGCAGCTTCCAGCCAGATCTCTGATGTGGTTGGATGCGGATGAATAGTATTGAAAATATCTTCAAGAGTCATGTTTTTACTAATAGCCAGTGTCATTTCAGATATTATTGAAGAAGCTTCATTTCCTATTACTTGAGCACCGAGAATTTTTTTAGATTTTTTTTCTGCTATTATTTGTGCAAATCCTTCTGTTTTTGAATCTGCTAGAGCTTTTCCTAATGCTAGATAAGGATAATTGCCAATTATAAGATCATAATTATTATCTAATGCTTGTTCTGGCAAAAGACCAACAGTTGCTATTTCAGGGTTTGTGAAAACAACAGAAGGTATTACATTATAAGACATGAATTTTTCTATTCCACAAGCATTATATGCAGCTATGATAGCTTCATGTGATGCTGTATGAGCTAACATCCATTTTCCATTAACATCCCCGATAGCATAAATATTAGGAATGTTAGTTTGCATTTTTTTATTGGTTTTTATTGCGTTGTTTTCTGTTTCTATATTTATAGAGTCTATATTATTTATATTAGGTTTTCTGCCGGTAACGATAAGCAACATATCAGCTGAAATAGAACTGTTATTATCAAGATTAACTGTAACAGAGTTTAAAGAAGCTGTATGTGAGATAACTTTAGTTTTTGTTAATAGATCGATCCCTTTTGTTTTGAAAGCTTTTGTGATTGCTGTTGAGATGTTATTTCCTTGTGTCTGTAAAATAGTGTCCAACGCTTCTACTATAGTCACTTTTACATCTAATAAATTAAAAATAGTAGCGAATTCACATCCAATATATCCGCCTCCTACAATAATAATACTTTTGGGTAGGGTATCTATTTCCAATATGGAAGAAGAGTTGTGAATAAGTTTTTTATCTATTTTTATATAAGGTAGTGATAATGACTTAGAACCTGTTGCTATAATAATATTATCAGCAAAGATAGTTTTTTCATTGCCTATTGAGATGGAATTGTTAGAGATTATTTTTCCTTCTCCTCTAATAAGAGTGACTTTATTTGATTGTAAAAGTCCTTCGATACCTTTACGCATTTTAGAGATTGTAAGATCTTTTTTTTCTTTGATCTTTGAATAATTAAGAGAGTTTAAATTAGCAGAAATTATGTTTTGATTAATAAGGTCTTTTACATTGGAATATTTTTTTGCATTTGCAATTAAAATTTTTGTGGGAATGCATCCTATATTTAAGCAGGTTCCGCCTAAATTGTCTTTTTCAATAAGAGCTGTTTTTTTTCCTAATTGGGCTGCTTTTATGGCTGCACTATATCCTCCTGGTCCTCCACCGATGACTACGATATCATAATTTTCATTTTGCATTTTTTCATCACTTTCTTTTTTTTTAAGGTTAACTGAAAAATACAAAAAGTTGCTATGAATTTCTTTGCAATAAAAGCGATAATATTTTTTACTCATATATGAAAACCCTAAAGTTGTAACATGGATCAAAAATTATCTTTAAAATTATGTCCGGTATGTGATGGGCAAGTAGATATAAATTTTCAAACATGTCCATATTGTGGATCTGATTTTTCAATGATTAAAACAGATTATATGCAGTCTACAAGCATACCATCAAAGCAAGAGCAATCTTCTTTAACACCATCTGAGACTATAGCTTCCTTATACCCACCTCCGTATAGGCCGAAAATTGAAGATAATGATTTAGATATTGATGATGAGTTTTTGCAAGATAATAATGAAGAATCTTCTATAACGGAAGAAGAAGATAATGAGAAAAAAACATCTGTAGTATTGCCAACTTTAATATTTTCTTTAGGTGTTAATCTGCTTTTAATAGCCATTTTTATTTTTGCATTTGCAAAAAACGGTAGATTAACCTTGAGTTGGCCTGAAAAATATTGGCTTATTTACTTTTTAGTATCATTACCTTTGATATTTTTCGGTATCAAAAGAATGCCTAAGAATAATTAAGACGAAACTTCTGTTGTTGCTCCACAACATTTTTTATATTTTTTACCACTTCCACAAGGACACATTTCATTTCTTTTTGCTTTTTTATCTACCGTAATAGGTGTATCTGCTATTTCTTCTTTAGTATTATTAGTTTCTTCAGGTTGAGGGACGAAAGATTTTTGTGTATGTAGTTGAAGATTAGCTAAAGATTCTTCTAGTTTTGATCTTTGAGGTTTAACCATTTCAAAACGGAAAAGATCTTTTGTTATATCTAAACGCAGCTGCGTTGAAAAATTAGCGAAAAGGAAAAATGCTTCTTGCTTAAATTCTAAGAGAGGATCTTTTTGACCAATAGATCTAAGTGATACATCGGATCGAAGATGGTCAATAGCAAGTAGATGTTCTTGCCAGAGTTGATCTATTTTTCTGATCATAATATTTCTTATGACTTCAAATAGAACTTCTTCAGATTTGTTTTCATTATTTTCTTCTTTTGTCAGTTCAGTTATAAGCTGTTTTTGATAATGGAGTTTCTTTTCAAAGGTTTCTATAACTTTTGTAGCAGCGATTTGTTCTATTTCATTAATCTCTAGATAATCATCATCAAAATCTTTTTTATCAAAAGTAACAGGAAAATGAGTCATCAACCAGTTACGATATTCTTCAATTTTCCAGCTGTCTTCTAAGGCTTTGTCTATTAAATATTCAGAAGCTTTAATAGAGCAAACTGAGTCTATTAATTCTTTTGCTATTTCTGAAGGATTGTCATTAGAAAGAATATCATTTCTAAAATGGTATATTTCCTGACGTTGTTTATTCATCACGTCATCATATTCTAGAGTATGTTTTCTTATGGTATAGTTACGTTGCTCGATTCTTTTTTGAGCTGTTTCTATGGATTTATTCAACATTTTTGCTGATATCGGCTCTCCTTCAGGTGGGCGGAATCTTTGTAGCATTGTTGTTATTCTAGGGGATGCAAATAGCCTCATTAAAGAATCTTCGAAAGATACAAAGAATTTTGAAGAACCAGGGTCTCCAAGTCGACCGGATCTACCTCTTAACTGTCTGTCTATTCTGCGAGAATGGTGTCTAGTAGTACCTATTACATGTAAACCTTTAACTTCGGATGCTTCTTTGGAAAGTTTAATATCAGTTCCTCTTCCTGCCATATTTGTAGCAAGTGTTATTGATCCGGCTTTACCAGCCTGTGAAATGATTTCAGCTTCTTTTTCATGATTTTTAGCGTTTAATACAGTATGCGATAGTTTGTTTTGGCGAAGTATTCTAGATAATTTTTCGGAAATTTCGACAGATTCTGTACCTATTAAAATAGGTTTATTTTCTTTGTTGATTTTTTGAATTTCTTTTAATATGGCAATATATTTTTCTCTTTCTGTCATGTAAATTTCATCATCAGAATCTTTTCTTTTACATGAACAGTAAGAAGGTATTTCTAAAACTTCTAGTTTATAGATTTCTTTAAATTCATTAGCTTCTGTAATTGCAGTACCAGTCATTCCTGCTAGTTTTTCGTACATGCGGAAATAGTTTTGCAATGTGATTGTTGCATATGTTTGTGTTTCAGACTGGATGGCTAAAGATTCTTTTGCTTCTATAGCTTGATGTAAACCATCAGAAAAACGTCTTCCAGGCTGAGGACGTCCTGTATTTTCATCTATTATTATTATTTTACTGTCTTGAACAATGTAATCTACATCTTTTTCCATCAAAAGATGAGCTCTGAAAAGTTGTCTTAAGTTATGAGATCTTTCTTTTCTGTTTGCATCGTCTTCTTTTAATTTTACTTTTTTTGCAATTTTTTCTTGTTCTGACAAAGAATTATCTTCATCTATTTTAGCATAACCATCTCCAAGATCTAACATTACAAAGTCATTGGCAGCATTTTCATTGTTGCTATTTTTAATCCAAGCATTTACTCCGTTATCAGTTAGTTCAAAGTCACTTGATCTTTCATCTATAATGATGAATAATTTTGATAATTCTTTAGATTTTTCTTCTTTGTTTTGGTCTGAATAATAATATGTTTCGATTTTTTCTATTTCAGCTCTAAGGTCGGGGTTTTCTTTTATTCTTTTAAGTATTTTACTTCGAGGAGTTCCTTTTCCAACGATCCAAAGTTTTTGAAAAACTTCTTGCTTTTCTTTTTCTTGTTGTTTGGATAGTTTTAGACCACCTTCTTTGCTTGATAACAGACCTAACGAGTCTAAAGTTTTTCTGGCTTCAGAAGCTAAAGAATTACAAAAGTTTCTTTGTAGAGTTACTAATGTAGATACACTGTCTTTTAATATATCATACATCTGTCTGCTCTCTGCTACAGGGCCTGATATAATCAAAGGAGTTCTGGCTTCATCGATTAAAATAGAGTCAATCTCATCAACAATCGCAAAATAATAAGGCTTTCTTTGGCATTGGTCGTTTTTACTAGAGACCATTGAATTGTCTCTTAGATAATCAAATCCAAATTCAGAAGCTGTTCCGTAAACTATATCGGCTTTATATATTTCTTTTCTATCGTTAGGGGGGACATCATTTGTTAAATTTGCAACTGTAATACCTAATTTTTTAAAGACAGATCCTATCCACTCACAGTCTCTTTTAGCTAAGTAATCGTTAACTGTAACTAAGTGAACGGGTTGTCCTGTTAAAGCATTTAAATAAAGAGGCATTGAAGCTGTTAGAGTTTTACCTTCTCCTGTTTGCATTTCAGAAATTGATCCGTGGTGCATCGCTATAGCGCCTAATATTTGGACATCGTAAGGAACCATATCCCATTTTTGATCATATCCGGAAACGTGGAATTCCGTGCCACACATTTTTCTGCAGATATTTTTGACTACACCGTAAGCTTCGGGAAGTAAAGAATCTAAAGACTCTCCTTTAAGATATCTTTCTTTAAACTCTTGAGTTTTTGCTATTACTTGTTCTTCAGATAATTTTTGATAAGATTCTTCCCCTCTATTTACTAGATCAACAACCTTATAATATTTTTTTAACTGTCTGGATTGTGCTGTGCCAAATATTTTCTTTAAAAAATTGATCATGAGTTTTAAGCCTGTGTGTTTCCTACAATTTTAAAAAATTTTTGGATTTTTCTCAAGAAAGAGATTTTATTAAAATTTTAAATAATATTTAAAACATTTTTTAATTACGTTTTTTATTTTAATATTTGATTAAAAAATCATTATTTTGTTATAATAAAGGTTGTAGAAAGTATTTAACAATATAAATTATATGTCAATTAATAGATTAACTAATCCGATTTATCATTCCGGCTGTTTCACTGAACCTAATGCTTCAGATGTCACACAAGGGATTTCTTTGCCCGAAGCTTTGAAAAATGTAACTGGTTGGGTTAAAGAGCAAGGTCAGGAGCTAGGGCCTTATAGGCCTTTTCTGCCTAGCGTTTTTTTAATGGTCAGTTCTGCTTATAATGTAGGGACCTCTGGTTATTATATAACAAAATCTTTGTGGCAAAAGCGTTCGATGGCTAAACTTAAAAATAGTATTAAATTATTTAAAAGGGCTAGAAAAGATGCTAATGAAGTTCTACACAAATATTCATCATCTCCTGTTAAATCTGTTTATGTAAGGGCTAATATAAATAAATTGGATTCTAAAATCAGAGATTTAGAGCATGAGTTGACAGATCTTCAAAAAGCTTACAATAGTATTTTTTCTTTCTTGCAAAAAGGGTCTTTGAGCTTAGGCAAAGCTGTCATTAATACTGTCACCAAGCCTGTTGATTACTTATTGAATATAAGAAGTAATTTACAAGCTGTAAAAAGAAATGTTCCCCTGTCTACTTTATGTTATCATACTGTTGGAATAGCTGCTAATGCGGCTAGTATATATCTATGGGCTACAAGTGGATTTGATTCTTCCGCTAAGTCTACTTATAAAGGAGCTCCTTATCTACCTTCCTGTACTACAGTTACTTCGGTTGGTTATTTAACTGCAGCAGCTTTAGAGACTTGTAATGTTGTGGCGAAAACTGCATGTGTAGCGGGTTTAGTTACTTCTGTAGGAAATATGACTTACAAAGCGAGTGGTAAAGTCTGTTCATTTTGTAAAAGATTTTTTTAATAAAATTATGTAATTATTTTTTTATTAACTCCGGTTTTCATTCAAATAATGATTATTATTGGCTTTTTCTGATAAAGATATTAAAATCTTTTATCAATGTTAATTTTGAGGACAATAATAAATGATCAAAGGTAAAAATATTATTTTACGTCCTATTAAAGAGGTAGACTTAGATACTCTTTTTCAATTAGAAAATTCTATTCGATTGAGATCTGAATTTCTACCATTTGGTATAGATTCAGAATATTTGTTTAAGAAAAAATTTCAACAAACAGGATTTTGGGAAAAAGATTTCGGGGTTTTATTAATTGTAGATAACAATGATAAAATCATTGGCTGTTTATGGTTTCAAAAAATTATTAATTTCGATGCTTTAGATCTTGGGTATATAATTTTCAAAAGAGAAGATCAAGGCAAGGGAATTATGACAGAATCCTTGAAATTATTTTCTTCTTATCTTTTTGCTTTAAAAAAAATCAATAGATTACAGGTTTTAATTCCAGATTATAATAGAGCCTCTATTTCAGTATCTCAAAAGTGTGGTTTTACTTTTGAGGGGATAAAAAGAGAAGCTTATTTTAGTAATGGTAAATATCTTGATCTTTGTATTTATTCGATGTTGAGAAAAGAATGTTCAAATATTGAAAGATTATTTTAATATAAGTTATTGTTAAATTTTCAACACAACAATTTGCATGAAAGATCTTTTTATTTTTAATAGAAAAACTAAAACAGAAGAAAAAGAAGAGATTTACGGAAAAATATTTTTGTCTTTTTTATATAAGAAAAATATTTTTTCGAAGGTTTTATCTTTTGTAATCTGCAAATTTTTATTTTTTTCCAAACTATACGGTTTTTTTATGAAGACTTCTTGGAGTCAAAGAAAAATAAAACCTTTTATCGAAAAATTTAATATTAAAGAAGAAGAATTTGAAAAATCTATCGAAGAGTTTTCATCTTTTAATGATTTTTTTATTAGAAAATTAAAAGAAGATTCTAGACCAATTTATTATGAGGATAAAGCTTTAATTTTTCCAGCTGATGGCAGATATCTAGCCATTGATAATATAGAAGAAGTAGATGGATTTTATGTTAAAGGTGAAAAATTTAGGTTAGAGCAGTTTTTGCAAAGTAAAGAACTTGCTGAAGAATATAAAAAAGGGTCTATGTTAATAGGAAGGCTGGCTCCTGTAGATTATCATCGATTTCATTTTCCTTTTGATTGTGTACCTTCAGAATCTAAATGTATTAATGGATATTTATTTTCTGTTAATCCTCTCGCTGTAGTAAAAAATATTAATATTTTTGCAGAAAATAAAAGAGTCATAACAGTTTTAGAAGATGAAAATATTAATAAAGTTATATATGTTGAAATTGGAGCTACTAATGTTGGTAGCATTAAACAAACTTATCATCCAAACAACCTTCAAAGAAAAGGGGATGAAAAAGGGTATTTTGAACTAGGTGGATCTAGTGTTATTTTGATTTTTAAAGAAGGTGAAATTGAGTTTTGCGAAGATCTTTTACAAACATCTTCAAGAAAAATTGAAATGAAAGCTCAAATGGGTGATCGGTTCGCTACCTTTTTAAGATAATTGCATATAGGACAATTTTGTATGTTGTGTCCTTTGGCTGGGCAATATTTTCTTGCATAGTAAATAATTTGCAAATGTCTTTTATACCACGTATTTTTAGGAAGTAATTTTTTTAAATCTTCTTCTGTCTTTTTTACATTTAAGCCGGAAGATAGTTTCCATCTTTTTGCACAACGATTAATATGAGTGTCTACTGGAAAAGCAGGTTTTTTAAAAGCTTGAGACATGACAACTGATGCGGTTTTATGTCCAACGTTTGGCAAAGATTCTAAATCTTTAAAATTATCAGGAACTTGTGAATTGTAATTTTCTATTAGAATTTTAGATGTTTCTTTAATAGCTTTTGCTTTTTTCTTATAAATACCTAGTGCTTTAATTATTTTTTCTAGTTCTTCTAGTGGTATTTTTATGAAATCTATAGGAGATGAAGCTTTTTTAAATAAAATAGTTGTGATTTTATTTACTCTGTCATCTCTTGATTGAGCAGATAAAATTGTCGCTATTAATAAAGTAAAAGGATCGTGATAAATCAAAGGACAGGGAGGGTTTGGGAAAAGTTGATCTAAAATTTCTACTATTTTTGATAAGTTTTTCATTTTCCAATACAAAATTTAGAAAATATTGTTGTTAAAATATCTTCTGTCAAATTTATTCCAATGATATTTCCTAAGTGAGTTAAAGCATGTTTAATATCATCAGCAATAAACTCTAATGAAATATTATTGTCTAAATTAGAGATTACTAGCTTGCAGCTATCTATGGCCTGTGTTAGAGAATTTTTATGCCTTAGTTCTGATATTATTATTTCTTCTTTTGAAGAAAAGGAATTATTTTTGATAACTTTTTGGATCATTTCTTTTAATATCTCTATTCCTAGATCTTTTAAAGCTGATATGTTTACCTGGTTAGGGAAATCTAATGATATCTTAGCATTTGCTATGTCAATTTTATTCCATACAATGATTGTTTTTTCTTTTTTGACCATATCTAAAAGAAAATAGTCTTCTTTTGAGAGTTGTTTTGAGCTATCTAATACTAAAATAGACAAATCGGCTTGTTTTAGAATTTTTTTAGATTTTTCAATGCCAATTTGTTCTACGATTTCTTGTGAAGTTCTTATTCCTGCTGTGTCTATTAAATTTATATATAGAGGGCCTATTTTTATTTTATCTTCTATAGAATCTCTGGTAGTTCCTGGAATATGTGTAACAATTGATCTGTCTTTTCTAAGAAGAATGTTCATTAGAGAAGATTTTCCTACGTTAGGAGTTCCTATAATACCTATATTTAACCCATCAAAAATAACTTTACCGTCATGATAAGTGTTTTTAAGAATTTTCATATCATTTATGACGTCTGTTAAACTTTTTTTGATTTTGTTTTGGGTTGAAAAATCTATATCTTCTTCGGGAAAATCAACCATAGCGTCAATATTTGCTGCTATATCAATAAGTTTATCTTGAAAGCTTAGTATTTTTTTTGATAAAAGCCCTTCTAGGTGGTTTTCGGCATGAACCATAGCTTGTTCATTTTTTGCAGATATAAGTTGTTGAACTGCTTCGGCTTGAGTTAAATCTATTTTTTTATTTAGAAAGGCTCTAAATGTAAATTCCCCCGGATTAGCAGGTCTAGCTCCTAAATTAATTATTCTTTGAAGGACTTTTTGAGTTATTAAAGTTCCTCCATGACAATGAATTTCTATACAGTCTTCTCCCGTGTAAGTCTTAGGGGCTAACATTATAAGAATCAGAACATTATCAATTATTTTTTTTTCTTCAGAAAGAATTTGGCCATAGTGAACTGTATGAGATTTATATTTATAAATATTTTTTGAGTAACATTTTTGAACAATAGAAAGGGAGGCTTGTCCGCTAATTCTAACGATTGAAATAGCGCCTTCTCCAGGAGGAGTAGCTATTGCTGTTATGGTATCATCTGTATTGAAATAAGAGCTATTCATAATAGTTTTTTAGCAAATTATAACAAACGAACTAATTAGAAGAAATACATAAAAAAACCTTTGCAATTGCATGTTGAAAAGGTTTTTAAAATAATATTTATGCGAAATACTGATCTAAGTAGTCGACCCTGAAAAAGCCTAATTAATGGGTTACAAAAGATGTCCTCCGGAACCAATTCTCCCATCGGGCATTTTCCAGGTGATTGTTCCATTGTAATTAGAAATTTTTTTAATTACTAATATTTGAGGGTCATTTTTTAAAAACTCAGCATAAAATGAAGGATTTTGCGTTAGGTTTTCAGATATTTTGATTTTACTGACGCCGGGCAAGGCCACCCACTCTTTGATATTAGTTTCGGCTGGAATGCTTTCTATAGATAAAATGGTTTCAATTATTTCATTTATAAACCTTTCGAACTCTTCTTTGCTGCATTTAAATTCAACGGTTTTTTTAGGCCCGAGAGCAATGCTGTTTCTAGATAAAATGTATGATCCTGATATTTTATGATAATTTGGATGTTCTTTGATTTTATCTTCCACATCTTTGGTATTATAATTAGTTTTAGACATGTAGATACCTATATTTTTCTTAAAGCAAATGAAACAAGTTTTCCTATGTCTTTTTCATCATTATTTTCTTCTAAAGCTATTTTAATAGCTTTTTGTGCTTGAATAGGATTGTATCCTAGATTTATAAGAGCAGTCATCGCATCGTAAGATATTGAATTTTTAGTATTTTGATTTGATATTGGTATTTTGTAATTATCCAGTTTTCCACTTATCTCTATTAAAATTCTTTGAGCTGTTTTTTTGCCGATTCCTGGAACTTTACTAATTAATCTACAATCTCCATTCGTTACAGCATTATAGAAATTCTCATAATCTATATGACCTATAATACTCATTGCAGTTTTAGGACCTATTCCAGAAACATTTATTAAAGTTTCAAAAAGGTCTCTTTCATTGGAATTTAAAAAACCGTAGATGCTATGAGAATCTTCTCTAACGATTAAAGTAGTGTAAAGTAAAATAGTGGATTTTAAAACTGGCATGGCTGAATAAGAGTTAATAGGTATAAATATTTTATAACCTACACCGTTAACATCAACAATTGCTTTATTTGTTTCTAATTGAACTAAAGTTCCTCTAATAAATTCGTACATATTAACTCCTCTTATTATTCATTATATGTGTATGGCAAATAGCTAAAGATAATGCATCTGCTGCATCTTGAGGTAAATTATTTGGTATTTTAAGAATAGCCTGTATCATTTTTTTTACTTGGTGTTTACTTGCTTGTCCATGTCCTACTACAGCTAATTTTGCTTTTTTAGGTGCATATTCAAAAACAGGTATGTTGTTTTTAGTAGCCGCTAAAACAGCAACACCTCTTGCCATTCCTAATTTTATAGCAACTGCTGGATTATTTTTTACAAACTGCGTTTCAATGACGAATGCTGTTGGTGAAAATTTTCTTATTAATTCTTCAAGAGCGTTGAAAATAATTAAGTATCTTTTTTCTAAAGCAAGTTTGTTAGGGGGCTTTATACAACCAAAGTCAATAGGTAAATAGCTATTGCTTTGTACTTGTATTATGCCGTATCCGGTGATTATTGTCCCCGGATCAATACCCATAATGATGGTTTGTTTTTCCATATTAGTTGTCATTTATCTATTAAAAATTGATAATTATGTGATTTTACAAAAATATGCAAGCTTTCTTTAAAAAAGACTTTTTGTAAATATACCTAATACATATGGATAAAGTAAAAAAAATAATCATTAGGCTGCCTAATTGGGTCGGCGATTTTGTAATGGCCACTCCAATTTTAACAGATATTAGGGAAAAATATCCTGATGCTCATATTACTGCTTTATGTAAAAGTCCTTTAGAAGAGCTTTTATTAGATGATGAAGATGTTTCTGAAGTGATTGCTTTTGTGAAATCAAAAAGAAAGTTTTTAGATTTATCTCAATACCAGTCATTAATAAACAAACTGAAAAATAATCAATATGATTTAGGGATTATTTTACCAAATTCATTTTCTTCAGCATATGTTTTTTGGAAAAGTAAAATAAGAAAACGAATTGGGTTTATAGCAGACAGAAGAAAAATCTTTTTAAACGTGCCTGTTAAGTTTTCTAAAGATAGACATAACAAACATCTTGTATTTACTTATAAAGAGTTGCTTTGGCCATTGACTATAAAATCCGATTCCGTTCCAAGACTTTATATAAAAGAAGATACGCAGTTTATAGATAAGATCTTTTTAGAAAACAATATTCCTGCTAATAGCAAAATTATAGGAATTAATCCTGGAGCTGCATATGGGACTGCTAAATGTTGGATTCCTGAAAGGTTTCAGAAAATAGCCGAAAAATTATTAAAAGATCACAATACTTTCGTATTTTTTTTCGGCGATATGTCGATGCAAACTTTAAATAATCATATATGTGAAAACCTTGGTCCAAGAGCTATAAATTTAGCAGGGAAAACCTCACTAAAACAGCTTTGTATGTTACTGCAAAAATGTAAGCTGTTTTTAACAAATGATAGTGGTCCAATGCATCTAGCATCAGCATTAAATGTTCCTTTGATAGCTATCTTTGGATCAACTGATGAAAATGTTACAGGTCCTTTTAATAATGGTGTAGTTATACACAAAAAATTAAGTTGTTCACCCTGTTTTAAAAAGAAATGTCCGTATAATTTTGAATGTATGAAATTAATTAGTGTGGATGAAGTTTTTACAAAAATAAAAGAGTTATTAAATTGAATATATTAAAAAAACTATATAGAGGTTTATCGCCAAACCCTTTAGATCAGCTTATAAAACAAGCTGTTAAAAAAAAATACACCAGATTTCTTCTGGCATGGAATAGAGGTCTTGGAGATATACCGTTAGGTCTTTACGCTGTTAAAAAAAGAATCTTAGATAATATACCGGATGCTCAAATTACTTTTCTTACAAGAGAAGATTTGAAAGAAGGATTTGACCTTTTAGGGGATATTGAAGTTATTACTACAGATTGGCAAAGAGACAAACCATATCATATCTTAGAGACTTTGAAAAAACATAATATGAAAAGCAAAAAATTTGATGTGATAATAAAATGGCCTGATCCAACTTATTGGGTGAAATGGCAAATTGGTAATTTAACTCCTCGTTTAAAATGGCAAAATAGTTTTGATGAACTTTACAAAAAATATGATCTGCAAGAAGATCAAAAATATTTAGGAGTGCAGCCTTTAGCTGAAACAAATCATGGGATATATAGGAATTGGTCTACTGAAAGATGGGCAGAATTGTTTTGTAAATTGAAAGAAAAAAATACAAAGGTTCTTCTTTTTGGTTATAAAAAAGAACCTTATTTTAATGATGATAATATCATTGATTTACGAGGGGAAACGACATTACTAGATCTTTTATCTATTATAAAAAATAAATGTTTTGGGTTGGTTTTGCCAGATTCTGGGATATTGTCCATTGTTTATTATTTAGATGTAGATTTTCCTTTGAATTTAATTTCTCTTTGGGCAGATCCTAATCAAGGTGTGTTAAAACAAAACGTTTCTTCTCCTAATAAAAGTTTGAAACATACTTTTTTTGTTGGGAAAAATAAAAATTTGCAAAATATTGAAGTTGAAAATATATTGAAAGTTTTATTTGAAGATGAAAGATAAATTAGAAATTCTTTTAAAGAAGATCAATCAAAATCAGCTTTTGAAAAAGATTCAAAAGCTTCCTTCTTTGCAAAGGGAAAATTTAGAGTCTGCTTTAGAACAAATCGATTCTTTTGATCTCAATCTATTAGCTTTAGATAAGAAAAAAATTTCTTCGGTAACCTCCTTAAATAAGATCAGTGAAAAAGATATATCTAAGGGAGAAGAGATTTTAGCAAAAGGAAAAGTTGCTTTAGTAGTGTTGTCTGGAGGTGAGGGTACTCGTTTAGATTATAGTGAACCTAAAGGTACTTATCCTATTTCTCCTGTTAGACATAAAAGTTTTTTTCAGCTTATCTGTGAAAAAATAAAAGCGGCTGAGAATAAATATAAAGCGTCTTTTCGTGTAGCTTTTATGGTTTCTGATTTGAATTATGACAAAATACATCTCTTTTTCAAAAAAAATAATTTTTTTGGTCTTAAAAAAAATCAGATTGATTTTTTTAACCAGGAGCTTTTTCCATTTTTAGATGATGAAGGGAAATTGCTTTTTAAAGAAGATGGTTCTTTGGAATTAACTCCCAATGGCAATGGGTGTATTTTTAATAAATTTTATTTATCTTTATATGACAAATATAAAAAAGATCTTATTCAACATATTCATTTAGTGCCGATTGATAATCCTTTGGCTGATCCTTTTGAAGCAGGTCTTGTTGGTTATCATTATAATAATAAAAATGAAATTACGATTAAATGTATCGATAATCAAAAAACTTCGTCCTTATTAGGGCAAGTTGTCGAAATAGATAATAAAATAGCTATTGTTGAATATATGGAAATGGAAAAACAAAAAAATGGTTTTGCTAATACAGGATTATGTTGTTTTGATCTTGAGTTTTTTAAAAAAGCAGCTTTTATAAAAATGCCTTTACATAAAGTGAAAAAAAGAAAAGATAATAAAATGGTATGTAAATATGAAAAGTTTATTTTTGATGCATATTTCTTAGCTGATAAAATTCAGGGAGTTGAGTGTGATCCTAGGGATTGTTTTGCTCCGTTAAAAAATAAAGAAGGATTAAATAGTATAGAAAGTGTAAGAAAAGCAATGGTTAATAAGGATATAGATTTAATACAGAAAATAACATTAAAAAAAATTGAAGAAGAATTATTAGAATTGTCTTGTAACTTTTATTATTTAACAGATGATTTAATAAGAAAAATAGAAAAAATAACATCTTGGAAAGGATATATTGACTTGGATAACTTGTGAAAGTTATCCAGATCTGTTAAACTAAATTAATTAGTAGTATTTTGAGGTTTTGTTTATGAAAAATAAAGTTGCTTATTTAGGTGCAGGAACATGGGGATCGGCATTAGCGTGCCTTTTAGCTGAGAATGGTCATGATGTAAAAGTGTGGGATAGAGATTTAGATTTAATAAAAATATTAGATGAAAAACGAAAACATCCAAAGTTAAAAGACTTTGAAATCTCAAAAGACATAAAATATTTAAGTTCGTTAGAAGATGTATTAGAAGATTGTGATGTTATAGTTGAAAGTGTTACTTCGAGCGGAATAAGGCCGGTGTTTCAAAAAATAAAAGAAATAAAAAAAGATCTTTGTCCAGTCATCATAACATCGAAAGGCTTAGAACAAAAAACAGGGCTTTTATTTCCTGAGATTTTTTTAGATATTTTTTCTGAAGAAGAAAAAGAAAAAGTTGGTTGTATCAGTGGACCTAGTCACGCTGAAGAAGTTATTAAGAAACTTCCGACCTCTGTCGTGTGTTCTGCTTATAATAAAAAATTAATGCATGACATCGCTTTGCTTTTCAATAGCGAGAATTTTAGGGTATATCCTAATGCTGACATTTTAGGGGTGTCGTTTGGCGGCGCTTTAAAAAATATTATAGCTATAGCTTGTGGAATTTCAGATGGCTTGTCTTTTGGTGATAATACTAAAGCTGCTTTGATGACCAGAGGTCTTCATGAAATGAGAAAATTATCTCCTTCTAAAGGTTGTAATCCTCAAACATTAAACGGACTTTCAGGTCTTGGTGATTTGTGTGTTACTTGTTTATCTTCTTTAAGTAGAAACTATAGATTTGGAAGGTTAATAGCAGAAGGCTTTTCACTAGAAGATGCTAAAATTAAAATAGGAATGGTTGTTGAAGGAGCTTACACATGTGTATCTGCTCGTGAACTTGGAATGAAGTATGACGTTGCACTTCCTATAACAGAAGCTATATATAGAATTTTGTATGAAGGTTTATCTCCTCATGAAGCTGTAAAAGCTCTTTTTCAAAGAGCTATTAAAGAAGAGCATTTATGATAGAAAAAAAAGTTATATCTTCTTATGAGATGGTTAGAATCGAGTCTTTGGCTTGTGAAAAGGGCTTTAAGGAAATTGATTTTATGGAAAAAGCTGGGGAAGAGATAGCTAAACATATAGATTGTATTATCAAAAAAAATAAAATATCCAAAAAAACTGTCTATTTGCTCATAGGCAAAGGGAATAATGGTGGTGATTGTTTTGTAACAGGAAGACATCTTATATCTATAGGATATAAAGTAATAGCTTACATGCTTTTTGACAAACAAGAATGTTCATTGCTTTGTCAAGAGCAGTATGAAAATTTCAAAAAAAATAACGGCAGAGTTGTAAAAAAAACATCTTTAGATGATCTGGAATTTGAAAAAGATTCTATAGTTGTTGATGGCATATTAGGTACTGGGTTTAAGGGATCTTTAGATGGCTTTTTATTAGAAGTTGTTAAAAAGATAAATAGTTTAAAATTAATAGTAATTGCAATAGATATTCCTTCAGGTGTTGATGGTAATACGGGAGATGTTGCAACAGATGCCATCAAAGCCTATCAAACTATTTATTTGGAACTGCCCAAAATCGGTCTTTTTTTTAAAAGAGGATGGGATTTTGTAGGAAAATTAGAAAAAGTTTCTTTTGGATTGGATGGGGAGTTTATATCTCAAGCGAAAGAAGATTTTAATTTATTAGATGAAGAAAAAATATTAAAGTCGCTTCCTGAAATAAAAAGAACAAGACATAAATATCAGGCAGGCTTTGTAGTTGGAATAGGTGGTAGTAAAGGTTTAGAAGGGGCTATAAAGATGAGCTCTTTAGCAGCCTTGCGTTCTGGCTCTGGAATTGTAAAAGTTTTTGTAGATGAAAATATTGATTTTTCTGACTTTCCTTATGAAGTTGTTAAAGAAAACTGGAATTTAGAAAAAATAGAAGACATAGCAACAGTATGTAACAAGGCTCAAAGTGTATTTTTAGGACCTGGTATAGGAAGAGAGAAAAAAGTATTTGAGTTTTTGAAAAAACTAATTCCTTTGATTCATACACCTTGTGTTATAGACGCTGATGCTCTTTATTTTTTTTCCAAACATCCAGAAATTGCATATCCTGAAAAAACCATTTTGACTCCTCATAAAAAAGAGATGCAAAGACTTTTAGATACTCAAGAAGATGATATAATTGTTAAGACCTTGGAATATTCAAAGCAAAAAAATGTAATAGTAGTATTAAAAGGTGCGCCTACAATAATTTTTTATCCGGATAAAAAACCTGTCATAGTTCCTTATGGAAGCCCTGGTATGGCTACAGCAGGTAGTGGAGATGTCTTAACTGGAATAATTGCTGCATTAATTTCTCAAAAAGTTCCTTTAGAGGAAGCTTCTCTTTTAGGCGTGTATATTCATGCTTTAACTGGAGAAAAAGCTGAAAAAAAATTAACTTCGTATTCTGTGATAGCAAGTGATATGATAAATTTATTACCTGAAATATTTAAAAAATTGGTAAAAGAATTAAATAGGAAATAAGAATATTTGATATGAAAAAAATATATTTGCTTTTATTTATTATTTTTTCTCTTTTTATGAAATTAAGTTTTGCAGAAGAAATAAAAGTAGATTCATCGAAAGTTGTTGTTCCTAATATTAAATTATTATTATTGATTGATAACAAAAATGATTTAAAAGATGTCAATATATCAAAATTATACGGTCTTAATGTTGTAGGAGTAGAAATTCCTGGTGGCATAAATCAATTGAAAAAAGAGTTAGAGCCTCTTTTTATGCATTTATCTTTAACAAAGAAAGATATTTTAGAATTAAAAGAAGAAATTATTCTCTATTACAAAAGACATAATAGACCTTTTGTAGTAGTTCAGATTCCTCCTCAAAATGTATCTAAAGGTGTGTTAGTTTTAATTGTTAAAGAAAGTAAATTAGAAGATGTTAAGGTCTCCTCCAAATGGCAAGATGAAAATCGTATAAAAAATTATGTTAGATTAAAACCATCAGAACCAATAGATGAAAATCTTTTGCTTCAAGATGTCAATTTTATAAACAGAAATCCTTTTAGAAGAGTAGATATAATATATTCTCCAGGTTCTAAAGAATATACGACGAATGTTGAACTTGCTGTGCAAGATAGATTTCCCTTAAGAGTTTACACAGGTGCGGAAAATACAGGGCTGCAGTATATAGGCAGACAAAGATGGTTTGCTGGGTTTAGTTGGGGTAATGCTCTTCATTGGGATCATGTTTTATCTTATCAATATACAGCTTCTTATGATTGTAAAGGATTTCAAGGGCATATCGTTAATTATACAGCATTATTACCATGGAGAAATGTTATCAATTTGTTTGGTGGATATTCTTCTGTATATGCAGATAATTTAGAAGTTATTTCACAAACGCAGGATAAAGGAACGAGTGCTCAAGCAAGTTTTAGATATGTGATTCCATTTTTTTCTTTTAAAAAACTAAGCCATGAGCTGTTGCTTGGTTTTGATTACAAGACAACTAATAATACATTGGAATTTGTAGAACAAAGACCTGTTTTTGGAAACAAGGCCAATTTGACTCAATTTGTTTTGGGATATAATTTAAATTATACACTTCAGAAGCTTATTACTTCTTTTAATTTAGATATTATGGTTTCTCCTATGCGATGGTTGGAGGATCAGTCTAATCAAAGTTATTCTAATTTGCGTTATGGTGCTGATTGTAAATACACTTATGGTGTGGCCTCACTTGTAAGTTTATTTAAACTGCCTCATGATTTTTCTTTTTCTATATTATTTAAAGGGCAGCTTTCTTCGAAAAATTTACTTCCTAGTGAACAGCTTGGAGTTGGCGGGTATAATTCTGTAAGAGGATATTATAACCGTACGTTAAATGGTGATGATGGTTTTTTGGTTAGTATAGAAACGAGATCTCCTCCTGTTAATTTATTGCATCATAGAATGCAGGGTAGGGTTTTAGATAATATACAATTTTTAGCATTTATAGATTATGGATTGACAAGGGAACATAAGCCAGAGCCAAGCGATGTTATAGATGAAAGTGATTATCTTCTAAGTATAGGACCGGGGATTCGTTATGTTATAGATCCATATTTTTCACTTCGTTTTGATTGGGGTATAAGATTACATGATAAAAAAGAATTTCCAGGTTCAAGGCAACTTATTCATTTTTCTGTTACTGCTGGATATTAAAATAGTCTTTGTACCAGTTAGTAAATTCTTTTATTCCATCTTTTAATGATGTTTTAGGATCAAATTTCAAAAGTTTTTTACTTTTATCAATATCAGCATAAGTTGTTAATATTTCTCCTTGAGGAACTGGCATTTGATTGATAATAGCTTCTTTATTGAATTCTTTTTCTAAAATCTTTATGAGATCTGTTGTTTTTTCAGGTTTATTATTTCCAAGATTAAATATTTCAAAAGTTGTATTAAGATGAATTGATGATATTATACCATTAATAATGTCGTCGATATAAGTAAAGTCTCTTTGCATTTTGTCATAGCCAAAAAGATCAATAGGTTTGTTTTGAGTGATTTTGTTAGAGAAAAGAAAGTAAGCCATGTCAGGTCTTCCAAAAGGCCCATAGACTGTGAAAAAACGCAGACCAATCATTGGTATCTTATATAAAGAGTGATAAGAATAAGCTAATACTTCATTTGATTTTTTTGTAGCGCCATAAAGGTTCACTGGAGAATTTGTTTCATCTGTTTCGCTAAAAGGTGTTTTTTTATTATCACCATAAACAGATGAAGAAGAAGCAAATACAAATTTAGTAGGATATTCTTTTAAAGCTTTTAAGACAGAAACAAATCCCAAAAGATTGGAGTTTACATAATCATCAGGGTGAGATAGTGAATGTCTTACGCCTGCTTGAGCAGCTAAATGAATGAAACAATCTATTTTATTTTTTTTTAAAATATCTTTTAGAGAAGCTGTATCTTGAATGTCTTTTTCAATAATTTCTAAATTTAAATCTTTTGCTCTTTGTCTTTTTAAAGAAACATCGTAATAGTCATTGAAATTATCTAATCCTATTACATTATGATTTAAAGATAGTTTTTTTGCTAAATGGTATCCTATAAATCCTGCTATTCCTGTGATGAATATATTCATATTTTGATTTTCTTTTTAATATTTTTTGTTATAAAGTAATGCAAAAATAACATATGTTTAACTTCTAGTAAATGTATATGGGTTTTATGAGAATATTTATTTTCTTTTCAATTATTTTGAGTTTTTTGCTTGTAGGTTGTTCTACTACTTATCAAGGGAAAGATATTTATGGTGCTGATGAGTTCGTATTAGATTCATATAAAATTAAACAGGGAAAATTTGCTATTTTAGAAATGGAAGGCGATCAAAATGATGATTTGTCTGATGAATTATTAGCTGAATACGAAGATGTAATACATGAAGGGGATATTCTAAATATAGCTATTTATCATCCTCAAAGAGAAGATATAGCTGCTGTTATTGCTCAATTATCAGCAAGTGTAGGTTATCAGGTTGTTGACGGTGTTATTAATTTACCTAACTTAGGTTCTGTTAAAGTAGACGGGTTAACGATAGCAAAAGCCAGAAAAACTATTGAGAATGATTATTTAGAACAAATTGATGATGTAGAAGTTTTTATAAGTTATAAAAATAGAACAATTAGAAAGGTTGAGTTAGCTGGACTTGTTAACTTAAATAGTGTTCCTGCTAATGGTTCTATTAGATTGTTTGATGTTCTTTCTCAAGCTAAAGTTCCTCCTGAAGCTAATTTATTTAAAAGCTATGTAATGAGAGATAAAAGAATGCTTCCTGTAGATTTAAATAAGCTTTTGAAAGAAGGAGACATGTCTCAAAATATTGTTATGAAAGGTGGCGATAAAATTTATATAGCTGAAACTTCAGCAGCTTCTTTAATGGTTATGGGAGAGGTTGGAGTTGAATGTGTATTAAGCCTTCCGTCAGGATCTATGTCTTTACGTCAAGCTCTAGCTTCAGCAAGAGGGATTCCATATACTGGAGATAAGGCTTATATCCAGGTGATAAGAGGAAATATTGCTAAACCTAAAATTTATGTTCTTAATTGGGAACATGTAATTCATTTACCTAATAACAGTCTTCTTCTAATGCCAGGAGATATTGTTTATGTAGCATCCAAACCAATTACTGAGTGGAATAGATTTATTTCACAACTCCTGCCAAGCTTTACAGGAATTGAAGTTGCTGGAAAAGGATTTCAAAACGTAGGAATATTTATACCATGAGCAAAGAGATTGATAATGATATAGTATTTAGCTTAACTGATTTAAAAAGTCTTTTTCTTAAATATAGAAGAAAAATATTTTTGTTTTCTTTTATATTTGGTTCTTTATCTTTTGGTTATTTTATATTGAAACCTTCTCTTTACAAAGTTCAGGGAGTTTTCAAAGAATATCAAGAAAGAAAAGGAGATGCCGGAGGATTAAGAGATTTACTTTCAGGAGGACCTCTTTCATCAGATTCTCAAGCCACATCTATGATGAAATCATATACACTTCTTAGTGACGTGGCTGAAAATTTAGGTTTACAGTGCAATGTAAGGATAGAAAGAAGTTTATTAACTAGATTGACAAATAGAATAAAAGAAAATATTGCGGCAAATTTAAAAAAAAAAATTAAAGATATAGATAATTTTCAGTTTACAAATGTGAAATATGATAAAGAAGATAGTTCTTCTTTTTTTCTAAGACTAGAAAAAGACAAATCTTTTGGAGTGTATTCTTTAAACAAGAAGTTATTAGTAAAAGGTGAAATTAATAAACCAGTTTCTTTTAATGATATTACCTTTACTTTAGTAAAAACACCTCAAGCTACTCAACCTGGAAAATACTATACTTTAAGTTTTGCTCGCTTATCTCAAATTGTAGAAGACCTGAAAACACAAATAGACATATCTACTTCTAAGTTAAATAAAAGCTTTCTGAATATTTCAGCATATGATAGAGACAGGCACAAAGCTGGTAGAATAGTAACAACTATCATGGAAGTGTATAAAAACTATCTGGAAAAAGAAAATGAAGAATTTTCTAAAGAGCAGTTAACTTATCTTAAACAAAGACAAGGTGAACTAAAATCTTGTGTAAATGATTCTTTCGATGAATATGTTGATTATTTAACCAATAATATTGGATATAAAGGATTTTTGGGAGTTGATTATGAGATAGAATCTGTAGCTATTCCTCATCAAAATTATATTAACCGTATACATAAAATTGATTTTGAATTAGCAAAATTACATCAAGATATTCCAAACAGATTTGCTTTTGTTTATACAGATTCTAATATATTAGCTGAAACAACTAAAATGAGATCTTTAAAGCAAAATAAAGATAATTTGGCCTGTTCTCTTTTTCAAAAAAAACAAAACACTATGATCTCTTATATGAGTGATGAAAATGCTGCTGAAGATAATGCTGAAGATAATGATGTTTTAATCGATTTGCTTTCGAAAAAAGAATTACTAGTAAAAAATCAAGCTGCATTAAAAATAGAACTTGAAATGAATAAAGATCGACTTAATATAAATAACGTTAATAACAAGTTGTTAAAAATAGCTGATCTTGCAGAAGAGAAGAAAGAACTTAAACAATTACTTGCTGATATTGGAACTAATAAGCACATTGCTTTTTCAGAAAATAATAATTCTTCAGCTATTTCTTTAGTGAAATCTTGGTATCAATCATTAAATAATGTTAGCAAACAAGTCCCTAATGATATTCAAATTGATTATTTTAGATCTTATTTAAAAAATTATATTAATCTTATAGAGGTGGAAGAAAAGCAGCTCAAAGATATAAATACTTTAGAATTTGGTGATAAGAATGAATTTGAAGGTATTAATTTAGAAATAATTAAGAATTTATATCATATGACTTATGAGCATGTTAATGATTTGGAAGTTAGTATAAAAGAGCTTTCCTATGCTTTAAAAAAGATAGAAGATCCTAATGTGGATTTAAGTATTTTCGAATCTATTTTAAAAGATAGAGTCTCTTCTGCTATTTCTATGAGAGTAAGTGATTTAATAAAGAAGATTCAAGATGATAAGAATAGATCTTTAAAAGAAATTCAAATTTTGAAAAATGAACTTGGTCTTGAGAAAGAACTTTTAAAAAAACATATTATTGAAACTATGAATTTAAAGAAGATTAATCTTGATCATTTAAAAGAGAAAATTAAGTTTTTGCAATATACTACTTTAGATCTAAATAATAGAGAAATTTCTTTATTAGACAACCAGCTCCAAGATTATTTAAAAGAAAAAAAAGAAGGTCTTGTTTTAGAAAAAGAATCAATAAATAAATATCTTAAAAACCTTCAAAAAGATATGCAAAGTATTCCTAAACAATGGAAGTTAGAAAAAGAGCTTAATTTTAAAACTGAAATGGGACTTAAGATGATGCAAGCTATAACACAGCTTATAGAAACCAAAACAATATCTAGTCACTTAAATAAAGTAGAATCGAAAATATTAGATTATCCAGTGCTTCCAGTTTCACCTATGCCGTCTCATGTATTTTTATATGCTATTATTGCGGCTTTTGTAGGTTGTTTTTTCAGTTATTGTTATTACTTTTTTATAACTATGTTAAAAGGGTTTCCTCTTTCTTTAGAGACTTTGTTGTCATTAGGGAAAATAGTTTGTGGTAAACTATCATTTTATTGTGATGGGCCTAATGTAGAATATGTTCATGATAGTGATTTAGAGTCTTTAAGAAAAATTCAAGACTTTATTGATTTAAAGCAAAGTAAGAAAATTGTTTCTTTATTAGAGAACTGTGGTCCTGATTATTCATTTTCATTAGCACAGTTGTATGTTAAAAAAAGTAAAAAGGTGATCATTGTCTCTTGTGATTTTAATATCATAGCTTCAAATGATGATATACCAGGGCTTTTGCAATACCTTGAAGGTGATAAAGATATTTGTATTAGAAAAGGCAATGGTTGTGATTATGTTACGAGCGGAGGAAGCTCTAGGTTTGGTTTAGAACTAATGATGACAGGTAAATTTTCTCATTTATTAGAAGAATTGAAAGATAAATATGATGCTGTTCTTCTTGTAACTCGATCTGATTTATCTTATGCTGAATCTGGATTTTTTACTAAGATTAGTGATAACATGATCGTAACTATCTCTGAAGAGCCAATTAATATAGTAAGACCTTTTATGAAAGCTTTTGAGAGTAGAGAAAAAAGTATAAGTTTTGTAACCATTTCTTAAATTAGGTGGAAAAATAATGAAATATGAAAGAAAAAAAGTTTTAGTAACAGGTGGTGGTGGTTTTTTAGGCTCTCATCTTTGTGAAAGATTATTAAAACAAGGTTGTGAAGTTATTTGTGTTGATAATTTTTATACGGGTAATAAGGAAAATCTTGTTCATTTATTAGATAATCCATATTTTGAAGTTATCAGACATGATATTTGTTTTCCTTTATATGTAGAAGTAGATGAAATTTATAATTTAGCTTGTCCTGCATCTCCTGTTCATTATCAATCTGATCCTATTCAAACGATAAAGACTAGTGTTCATGGTAGTATAAATATTTTAGGTCTTGCAAAGAGAACAAAAGCAAAGGTTTTGCAAGCATCTACTAGTGAAATTTATGGAGATCCAACTGTTCATCCTCAAAAAGAAGATTATTGGGGAAACGTCAATTCTATTGGTCTTAGATCTTGTTATGATGAGGGAAAACGTTGCGCTGAAACTTTATTTTTCGATTATTGGAGACAAGAGAAAGTTCCTGTAAAAGTGATCAGGATTTTTAATACATATGGACCTAGAATGCACCCAAATGATGGAAGAGTTGTTTCAAATTTTATTGTTCAGGCCTTGCAGGAACTTCCAATCACAATTTATGGAGATGGTAATCAGACGAGATCTTTTTGTTATGTTGATGATTTAATAGAAGGCATGATTAGATTTATGGAGACTGACAATAATATTCCAGGACCGATAAATTTAGGTAATCCAAGAGAATTAAAGATTATTGAAATAGCAAACAAGATTAAACAGATGACAGGTTCTTCTTCTGAAATAGTATTTCATAAATTGCCAATAGATGATCCAAAACAAAGAAAACCAGATATCAGCAGAGCTAAATTTATGCTTAAATGGGAACCTAAAATTGATTTAGAAGAAGGTCTTTTTTCTACGATAGAGTATTTTGATAATTTATTATCGAAACAAAAAACGTATAATTAGTTCTTGTATTTTGTTTTAATTTCTCTATATTTTTTTATTATTTGAGCTGCTATCGGGGCAGCTTCTTTTCCGCCGTCTCCATATTTTAGATATACTATTACTACTAGTTCTGGTTTTTGCCAGATAGTATTTAAATCTGTTGTATTCTGCTCTTCAAAAGCGACAGCCCCAAACCAGATATCTTTGTATTTTTTTGCACTGGCAGATGGTAATATATCAGGATTAAACATTATTTCAGCTGTACTGGTTTTCCCGATAATTTGATTTTTTAGGCTCTTGTATTCTTTTTTTAATAAATGATCGCTATAAAGTCTTCTGATGGCTTCTGGTCTAGCATTTCCTAAATCTCCCCATACAGCATCGTTCATGCCTTTTAAAAGCATATATCTGATATCTTTGGGCAGGAAAATAGTGTTATTAATATTAGGTGATGGTGTATTAAGAGTGATTTTGGGTTTTAAGACATATCCTCCATTTACTAAAGAAGAGAGCATGACGGCTGTTTGCAAAGGGGTTACTATTAAGGAGTGTTGTCCTATTGCTAAAGAATAAAGACCTGTTTTATTAAAAGTTACATCTTTTGGAAGGTGTCCGGCAATTTCTCCTGTAAGTTCAATACCTGTTTTTTTTCCAAATCCGAAATCTAAAGCAGCTGTTATTAGATCATCAGGATTATTGATTATTTCTCCAGCTAGAAGTGCAAAATAGGGGTTTGAGGATTTAGCTAAAGCCGATGTTAAATCAACTTTTCCGATATTAGGATGAGAACTTTTAGGAAGTCTCCCTCCTCTATAGTATCTTGGTAATGGTTTGTTATCTAAAGTATAGCCGTAACATATATTTCCTTTTTTAGAAAGTCTTCTGTCCCATCTAATATCATCTATTATTGTTAAAGGATTTAATGCAAAGGTGGGTTGATTATTGTTTAAAAGAAAAAGGTATTTTTGTTTAAGAGCGCTATATGCTGTGACAAGTTTGAAAATTGATCCTAGGGTTGTAGATTGTCTAAAAGCTTGTGACCTTGCATACCCAAAACCATTAAGAGGATAAAAAGAGGCTGCTAGATGTTTTTCAAGCTTGTTATTTTTCATTGTTTTTCTGATTCTTGCATAGTTGCCATATAATGGTCTGTCTAGCATTGAGAAAGGTCTTATAGTTTTTAAAAATTCAAAAGCTGATTGATTGTCAAGGTTTGCAATTGCATTTTTTACAATTTTAAAATCTTTATTTTCTATTAATGTAGTATGTTTCTTGAATAGATGATCATAGTAGATTTCAATTTCTAGGGGATAGTCATTATATATATACGTTTTTCCTGTTGTTGCTGTAAGAATAAATTCAAATTTGTGTTTATTCCAAAACTGAAGAAATAATTCTCGTTCTTTTGCATCTAGATAATCTAGATAAGGTCTTGCATATAGTTTATGTTCTTTTTCATATTCTCTTTTTTCTTTTAAAAATTTATCTAAATTTTCTTCTTTCCATTTTTTGAAATCATTAAGGTGAAAGATGTCTTGCATGGTTTGTTTTATTTCTTGTTCAACTTGAAGAAAAGCTTTAGAAAAAGTCCAATAATTATTAAGAGTATAATTTTTTATCTCTTTAATCAGATTATCTGAAAAAGAAGGGCTGTGAATAGCTATTTTGCAAAGATCAACAACCATTAACTTGTCTAAATTATAAGGAATCTCTTTTAAAAATTTGGTTATTCGGGTCTTGATAGGGTAAACTTCATCAAAATGGTCTTTTAAAGCTTTAGTTATAGCTACTTTTTGATTAGTTGTATTATTAGATCTTATTAGTTTATGACCATCTTTTTCATTAAAAATAACATCAAAAAGAATCTCTGCATTGTTTTGGTTAGAGTAATATAAAAGAGTTTCTACATCTTCTTGCAAGGTGATT
>Ga0233431_1000475_pt1 | contig 87826 bp, 81 predicted proteins | sample SI_118_April2016_FD_179867 | JGI IMG/M metagenome (GOLD analysis project Ga0233431, IMG submission 179867) | Seawater microbial communities from Saanich Inlet, British Columbia, Canada - SI_118_April2016_200_MG | ecosystem: Environmental > Aquatic > Marine > Inlet | place: Canada: British... | reverse complement strand
AAACTCACACTCACGATGAGTGCTAATCGGGCAGTACAAAATGATCTTCTACATTTTCTAAACGTGTTGCAAAAAACTGGTTGATTATGGAAGAAAACTTGTCAAATTTTATGCAACGTTAGGGTTATCTCTCCGCAAGGGTAGTAATCTTTTCGAACGACAACCCGCGTGGATCGATTTATTCTGAATTTTTTACGCACGTCGCTGATGGTGCCGAAATCGATCAGGTCTGCCGTAAGCCCTCTCTCGTAGTTGGCCTCTATATGAGAAATCTGAATACGGTCTCCGGGATTCAGATGGAGTGTCTGTCGATTTCGAATCACAACAGGCAGCGAATCGTTTACGGCGACAACCAGATATTCGAGCTTCGGTGTTTCCAGATTTACACCGGGGGTCTCCTGGACGATTCCGAGATTGTCCATAAACGCATTGATGGCCAGATTGTGGTGTCTCACCTTTATCTCCAGAGTCAGTGATTTGCTGGTTTCGATACCGAAGGCGGGGACCCCGCAGGTATACAATGCGTAGTAGGTGGCGGATTTCCGCTGCTCTTTGTGCTTTGAACCTTTATCGCGTGTCTGGTGATTGTTGAAGTGAAAATACAGGTCCGGATTATCAATGTGACGATTGATTTGCGCGATCACCGATCGTGCCATATCCCCAAGCACCAGTGTCTCCCCGCTGTCAGGGTGCCGATAGGTCTCGGAATCGGCAATGATCGATTGTCCGTAACGGAGTGGGTTCCGGTTTGCATCTACCCATTTTTCGGAAAAAAAACCCGAGCCGTCATGGAGATTCAACAGGCAGTCACTCTCCTTTATGAGGCGTTTTAAAATCGTGGCGATTTTTGTCTCAAAGTTTGGTTTTGTCTCATCGGCGAATTTGCGGTTCAGGTCCTCGTTGATTTTACGTTTTCGCAGAATAATCGAATGAAAATTGGCTCGGGGGACGACAATCAGATTCCCCCGGGCAAGACTGATATCTGCATAATGGTCGACGGAGAGAAAGCCGCCCGGCTCATCGCCCTGGATGCCGCCGATGAGCAGAAGGGTCTTTCCGGGAATTTTACCGTATATGCGGTAGACATGGAGTTCATAATCAGTCCCTTCAAAAAAGACCTCATGGCTTCTCCGTTGGGAAAGTGCCGGATTCGGAAACAGAAAAACGATACCCAGCAGCAGGCTTGAAATCCAAAAAGTCCGGATGTCCCGTTTTTTTAAGATCTTTGCGATATAAAGTAATGTGATCATCATTCAGCGTTAAATTTTAACCGTGATGTGCCGAGCCTGGGAAAATGCCGTCCATCGGTGAAATGTAAATCCCCACGTCAACCGGCCGGAGCAGGTCTTAATTGGCTGTTTACAATAGGAAAATTTTCTTCAAGCAACAATTCACCACCGGTGGCATAGACCAGAATCGTCGCCGTTTCATAAAGGGCTGACCCGTTTTGATAAGGGCCCTTGAATCGAATCGTCTTAAATCGTGTGATCGAAAAAGACCGCCCATTTTTTACGTTGACCGGTTTTCCGGAAATCAGCTCAACCACTGGGAGCACCGTCCAACTTTCTGGAGCCTGTTTTTTTGATTTCAATATAATGAACGTGCGACCCGAAACCGGGTTTGAATCCGGATCGACGTTTCGTATCTTGTATTTGATTCGGAGTCGGTTGCTGTCAGGCTCGACAATGATAAAAAAATCCTCAATGGTGACCGCTATGGGAGGGTTGGGCGGGGTGATCGATTCCGAGATTGTCGTCGGCACGGCAGATTTCGGTTCAACTTCCGGACGGTTTTCGGGTTCTCCAATCACCGCAACCGGTACGGCCGGTTTTACCGTGTTTTCTTCGGACAGTGGTTCAACCTTCGGCAAGGTCCGGTCTTCGATTACTTCTTTTTTCCTTGCCGTTATTGTTTTTCCCTTTATGATCGGTCTGTTTTTCGTAAAACTCCGCCTGGATTCGGAAACAACCACCCTTGCAAGCAGCATATCTTTCTCATCACGCAAAGACCTTACCTTCTGCCGGCTCTCTATCAGGGAATCCTCAAGCAGGCTGTTTTTCCGGACCGCATCGTAGTAGAAGAATCCGAGACAGGCGGCCGCCGTAAGGGTGATGACAGAGGTGATGACCCAGGCCATCATAAGCGCCTTAAATTTTTGCAGCCGTATTATCTTTCCATGATCTCCGACAAACAACAACGTCCATCCGGAAAGCTTTCTGCGAGGTTTTGGAAGGACCGATGGTGCTACTGTTTTTTCCATGTCTCCCGAAAGATCTTCCATCTTCCATTCTCCTGCAAAAGAATTAATTTCTTGTTACCGACAGCCCGATATCCGGGTGATTGATATGTTTGCAGAAAGGTTGCAGTACTCCTTTTCTGGCCTTTGCGAAGTTTGATATTGTCCGCTTCAACCTTGATATATGCATATTTTTTGTTCAGACGTTTTTTATGTTTTAGCCATTCCCGTCGATTCATTCCCTGTGACCGGAAACTTCTGGCATAGTAATCACCGTAAGCCTTGATGTTTTTCTCCGACCATGCTTTCAGCCAGCCATCGATCATCTCTCCAATACCGGTTTCGGTCTCCTCTTTTCCCTGTTTAAAGGTAAGGTTGCGATAGACGGCCACGATGGGTGATTCCGCTGCCCGTTTATTGTCTGCGACTGCATTTACCAGATATTCGTCGCCGACAATCCGGTACCGGTTTTCAATTTTTTTAAAAAAAAGTTTCCGTTTCCCCACCGGGATCTGTCCGGTTTCCGAAAAAACCGTTTGATCGAAAAGCGCGACATTGAGGTCTTTGTGACGGTAAATGGAGGGGTCACCGTATCCGATTGATATGGAATTATCGCCGTCATTCCTCAGTTTACTCCAGACAGGCCACCATGAAATGTCCGGTAGGTATTCCGAAGCATAGAAGTCAAGAAACCGATGATAGGTTTCTTCCTGCAAGGCTCTGTTCCAGTCCTTTACCAGACTGTTGCCGGCCCTCTCAACCGTTGTTCGGGAATGATCGGAACCGTAGGAGAGGTTCTGTACAATAACGATCGGGGTCCTGTTCAGGGTAATATACTCTGCCAGTGCATCGATGTCTGAGTTTTGAAGCACGATACACCCGTTTGAGTCCCGGGGCTTTAGGGGTTTGTTGGTACCATGCAGCCAGATCGCGTTGCCGTCCCGTCCCGCGAGGCGGTCCGTGACATTGGGGTAATCGATCGGATAGGCACGGGTGCCGTATATGGGCGTCAGGTCTTTTTTCAGATGCTCTTTTATGAAAAAATAGACCCCATCAGGTGTTTTACTGTCTCCGGATTTGGTTTTCGGCCCCGGGGCAACACCGGTTGAGCATTTAAATCGCAAAATTTCACGGGTTGCATCCTTCTCATGAGAAAAGAGAAAAAGGGTCTGGCTCTTTTTTTCAACGATAATAGCATATCTTGGCGCCTTATCGGCACCGAAATCGACCAGTACATCCGGAATCTCACCGGTGTCTGGTTTTCCGTTTTGATCTGCCCCGCAAAACACCGGCAGGAATAATAGAAAAACGACGGTTACAAATGCAATCATTTTTTTGGAACGAATGAGCACCACCCCCTATAGATGAAATCCTGATGTTTCAGGATAAAATCACGGATTTATGTAAAAAGCCCGTATCCACTCTCTGCCCGGCCTCTGTGGCTCGAATCAAGATCTAATATAATAAAAACAACTATTTGTCAAATCTTTCCCGAGACCCGGAACAATTCCTGGCGGCGTAAAAGCGTTCTATAAATTCACCCGGATAAACGGGTTATAAAACGATCAAATCGAGTGAAATCGATGATTAAATCATTGAAAATATTCAATCATAATATCCCCTGAAAAACCGACAACCCGACTGCATGTGGCGGTTTACCGGGAACGGCGGCCACGCCCACCTCTATGTTTGCGGATATATTACCCCTACCGGATCCCCTTTACCGGCTTTGAAGTATCTTGCAGCACTCCCGCAGCCGACCGCGATCTCCAGGTAACGACGGCTCCCGAAAATGGCAATCGGTGCACCGGATGCCGCCTCGTGGTAGCTGCGGCCGATGCCATAAATTATTTTTTGCCCGATCCGTATTTCTGATTTTCTTTTATCCCGGTCGTCTGAAAATGCCGTTAAATCGGTCTGATGAATGTTGGTGATCAAATTGCCGAAACGGTCCACCTGGATAACGGTGCCGGACATTTCATTCGGTCCGGTTTTGTCCGGTTTCGATACGGGAAGCCGTAAAAGCGTCCGATGGTCGATGCGGTCTCCCACCGCTTTGACTGAAAGCCCGGATGAAAGATGAGCCGATACAGGTGCAAAAATGTCTCTGCCATGAAACGTATCACTGACGGGTTTTAAAAAAAGTTCCCGGTTTTCGATTCGAAACGCTTCGCCCATGCCTTCTGTATCCAAAAGGAGGGTCAATATCCCATTGTCCGGGGCGAGAAAGGTATGCCCATTTTTTACCAGTGCAACGATCCCGCGCCGGCTCCCCACCCCCGGATCGACCACTAGAACATGCACCGTTTCTTTCGGAAAATACCGCCAGGCCGCATCGAACAAAAAGGCCGCCTGCCGGACATCCTGCGGGTCTATGGTGTGGGAAATGTCGACAATGCATGCTGCCGGGTTCACCGAAAGGATCACCCCCTTCATAACCCCGACATATTCATCGTCCTTCCCAAAATCAGTCAGCAGCGTAATGATCGGCATGTTAATTTTGAGTATTGAATTTTGAATTATGAATGGAGGATGTCATCATTTATATATAACTTAGAGTTCAAAATTAAACATTCAAAATTCCGATTAGGTGAATATTCTCCCCTGGCTCGAATACCCCAGATGCTTGAACGCCGTTTGAGATACCTTTCTGCCGGCTGAAGTCCGAATCAAAAATCCGATTTTTAAGAGAAAGGGCTCAACAACATCGACCAGGGTATCTGTCTCCTCCTGAAGGGTTGCGGCAATGGCTTCGATTCCCACGGGTCCGCCATTGTAGAAATCGACAATGGTCTTTAAATATTGACGGTCCAGCTTGGTCAACCCGATTTCATCGACACCTTCCAGCGTCAGGGAGGCCCCTACGACCGCTTTTGTGATATTTCCATCTGCCCGTACCTCGGCGTAATCTCTAACCCGCTTGAGGAGCCGATTGACGATTCGGGGCGTGCCCCGGGATCGTTTGGAAAGCTCGAGCTTGGCGGCATCATCGATGGGAACCTGAAGTAAAGCGGCTGAACGATCCGCTATTTTGACAAGGTCCGCTTCGGTGTAAAAATCGAGGTTTCTAAAAATCCCGAATCGGTCTCTCAGAGGGGCCGATAAAAGTCCGACCCGGGTCGTTGCGCCCACGAGAACGAATTGTTTCAACCGAAAACGATGGCTTCTGGCATGAACACCCTTATCAAAAACTAGATCCACCGCGAAATCTTCCATGGCCGGATAGAGAAACTCTTCCACGGTTTTGGGTATTCTGTGAATCTCATCCACAAACAGGATATCGCCCTCTTCCAAATGGGTGAGTATTCCGATCAGGTCTCCCCCTTTCTCAAGGGCCGGGCCCGAAGTCACCGTCAACTGAGTTCCCATCTCATTTGCGATGATATGCGCCAGAGTGGTTTTCCCGAGCCCCGGCGGTCCGTGAAAAAGCACATGATCGATGGGTTCCTGACGTTTGGCCGCAGCTTCGATGGCAATGTTCAGTGTTTCGACCACCTCTTTCTGGCCGATATAATCTTTTAGACGTGTGGGGCGTAATGAGAGAATCTCCAGAACCTGATCCTCCGGGACCTCATCCCGGGTCAACATTCCGTGTCGATGTGTAAAGATATCTTCCGTCATGATTGATCTTCGCCTCGATACACTTCATCAAACAGTTCTTCAGCGGTGGATACGGTCCGGTTCCGCTTTATGGCCTCTCGAATCAACCGTTTTGCTTCAACAGGCTTATGCCCCAGTTGAGTCACCAGAACCTCCAGGACCTGCTGCACCAGGGCATGGGGCATGGGAATCCCGTCGGTGGGGTATTTTTCATCGGATAGAATAAATCTTTCCATCTTCCCCTGAAGGCTTGCGACAATTTTCTTTGCCGTGCGAGCCCCGATACCTTTGAGAAGGTTCAACTGTGCAAGATCTTTTGATTCTATGGCTGTTGCGATTTCCTGGACCGGCCGGTCCAATGCTTTTACCGCCTTTAAGGGGCCGATCGCTTCCACAGAAATAAAAAGCTGGAAAAAGGCCTTCTCTTCCTCGTTGGTAAACCCGATCAACACCGGTTTTGGCTGCCGTTCCGTCTGGTGGTAAAAGATATAGAGAGAAACATCCTCTCCGATCTTCTTCTCTAAAAATGACTGCATGACCATGGTGGGGAGTATGATCTCATACCCCACCTGGTTCGCAAGCAGAAGAATTCGGTCATCTTCCCTTTTTAAAAGTCTGCCCTCTATATATCCGATCATTGATTATCCCCGGTACAAAGTTTAAAGTGCCTAAAATTTAAAGTGCCTAAAATTAAGGTGTTTTATCAATTATATATTGGTCGCGGTAAAAGCGCGTGTTACAATTTTAGCTCACTTTAGCTCACTTTAAATTTCAAACTTTAGAGGCCCGCTTATAGATGGGATGTTCGGATCGAAACAGTCCGATCAACGCCAATGCCATGGCATCGGAAGCATGGTCGGGTCGAATCGGGGTTGAAAGGTTTAAATAGTGCCGGACCGATTTTTCCAATTGCCCCTTGGTAGCCGTTCCGGTTCCGGTCAACACCTTCTTTGCCTCACGAACCGGTATTTCCATGACCGGTATTTTTTCCCGACATCCGGCCAATAAAATCACCCCGCTCACCTTTCCCAGGGTGATCCCCGAAGCCGGATATTTTTCCAGAGAGAACACATCTTCAACCACCATCAGGTCCGGCGATTCACTTTCTAAGACGGTCAGCAGTTTTGAAAAAATGATTTCGAGGCGATTGGGCAGGGGACTCTTGCTGGAGGTATGAATACTGCCGAATGAATAACCGGCGACCCGAGTTCCTGTGCCCTGAACAACGGCGACACCGGTTGACGCGAGTCCCGGATCTATGCCGATTATTTTTGCCATCTCCTCATATTTGAAAGGCGGAAGTTATGATTATTAAAAACTGGTTATGCAGAAAGCGCAAGTAGGTTCCATCAACTTTGAATGGTTGAGCATAGAACATAGAGTACGAACGGTATCCTATGTATTCTCTATGCCCCTTGCTCTCTGCCCTTTGCCCGAAGCATCTGCGACCCGGCTCACCTTCAAAGCATATTCCAAGAAGTTACTTGGTATTTGTATACAACCAGAATAAGAAAAAAGCGCCGCTATTAAAAAAAATAACGCCGCTTTTGGATATTTTAAACGCACTATTTAATATCTTTAAGTTTCTTGAGCGCAACTTTTGCTTCACTGGATTTCGGGTGCTTCTTAATAAGCTCCCTGAGGATCAGGCGTGAGTTCGATTTGTCTTCGAGATTCAAAAATGAAAGGCCCTGCTTCAACAGCGAAGCCGGCACCTTGTTCCCCTTGGGATAGGTTTCCATAACCTTCTGATACTCAAGAATCGCTTTTTCATACCACTTTTCACGGTAGTAAGTCTCCCCGATCCAAAATTGTGCATTGTCCGCGTTTTCGGATTTGGGATGTTTCTTTAGAAAAGATCCAAATTTTTCACGCGCGATTTCGTAATCTCCATTATCGAAAGCCTGTTTTGCCGAGTGGTATAGTTCACCGGAACTCAACGCCTTCGGTGTTGTGGTTGGCGCAGCTGCAATCGGTCTTGCCGGAGTTCTCCCCGAGGATTCGAGGTTCAAGTACTGCTCGATGCGGAAAAGGCGGTCTTCGTTTTTTTGTGAAACCGTCTCTATCCGCCCCAGACTCCCGAGCTGTTCGCTGCCCGTTGCCTGAACACTGCTCTTCTGCTGTTGCATCGAATATTCAGCTTCCTCCACTTTCCCACGCAACGACTGCATGCCGGCTCTTATCTGGTCGATGGTGGCATGCAGTTCAGCCGAAACGTTCCGGTCGTTTTCTTCCTTATTTGATGCGGAATCAGAGAGTTTGGTGATGCGGGATTCAAGCTGAATGGATTTATTTTCCTGGGCAAGCAATTGCGCCTCCTGTCTTTCGAGACGCTGTTCAAGGGTATCGATACGGTTTTTGAGTATGGGTAACTCGTCTGTTGAGACACATCCGTAAACGAGCATCATACAGAAAAATACGATGAAAAGAGATGTTTTCACGGTTTTCATCACGTGATTCCCCCGCCCATAACAGGCAGCAATAAATCGTTTGTCAGGGCGGCAACAGATTCGTTGCCGCCCGTCGGTTGTGCGTGTATTGGATTAACTATTGCAGTCTGAACTGACAGTTTCTGTTTTTGGCCCAGGCTGCGTCGCCCTTACCGGTATTCAGCGGACGTTCTTCGCCAAAGCTGACGGTCTTGATCCGGGAACCGGCAATGCCCAGGTTTTCCAGGAATTTTTTTGCACTGTTGGCGCGACGATCGCCCAGCGCCAAGTTGTACTCATTTGTTCCGCGTTCGTCGCAGTGTCCCTGGATGATCGCGTTGCTATTGGGGTTTGCCTTCAGAAAGGCTGCTTTCTGTTTCAGGACATCTTGAGCATCCATTTTCAGATTGGATCGGTCAAACTCAAAATAGATATTTTCTTTTTCAAATTGAGCCCGTCCGGCCCCGCCGCCGCCTCCTGACTTCACTCTCTCGGCTTTAAGACGTTCTTCCTGAAGTTTTCGCTGCCTTTCCAATTCTGCCTGGCGTGCTGCTTCGACTTCGGCCTTCTTCGCCGCGTCTTCCTTTGTCGCGGGTTCGGACTTAACGGTCTTTTTCGCACAGGAAGTTGTAAACAGCAGTCCAGGAATTACCAGTAACAGAGCCAAACATAACCAAAGTTTCTTGTGCATTTTTTCCTCCTTTACGCTTCCGTTCCTCTTATTTGTTTATAACGCCCCTAGACCAATCCGGATTTGTTTGCTCACCGGGTATTGCGAGCAGGAGCCGTTGATCCGTACCGAATGCGGTCATGACATAGATTCTTGATAGCCCCAGTCGGGTGGAACTAAAAACGATCAGGCTCGCATCCGGAGACCACGAGGGGGATTCATTATCACCCGTGTTTTCTGTGAGTTGGAATAAACCGCTTCCTTCCGCTCGAATCACAAAGATATCAAAAACACCGTCATGCATACCTGAATATGCAAGTCTGTCCCCTTTCGGGGACCAGCTCGGTGATGTGTTATACTTTCCATCGTAGGTGAGTCGTTTAACCTGTCCGGTCGCCACATCTTTAACATAAATCTGGGGAGAACCGGAGCGATTTGAAACAAACGCCATTTTTTTACCATCCGGCGACCATGTGGGCGACACATCAATTCCGTAATTATTGGTTAACTTCTTAATAATTTTCCCGGTTCCGGTCAATAGATAAATTTCCGGATCCCCTTCAAAAGACAGGGTTGCCGCCAGTGAAAATGAACCCGGAACCCATGCCGGTGTGGTGTTGATTCCTTTTTTAGCAATGACGGTGCCCCGTTTTTCTTTGACATTTTTTATGTAAAGATCCGGCTTTCCCCGGACATACGATGTATATGCGAGATATTGACCGTCCGAAGACCAGGCCGGCGAGAGGTTAATGGTATTATTCTTTGTAAACTGTGTGGGCCGATACCCATCAAAGTCACAGGTAAAAATTTCTTTTTTCCCCTTCTGTTTTGACTCGAAGGCGATTTTGCTTTCAAAAAGCCCCTGTTCCCCGGTCAGAATATAGATAACCTCCGAACAAAAACGATGGACGATTCTCCGCTGGTCGTCGGCCCATCCTTTATAGCGTTTGCCGATGACCATCCGCTCTTTAAAGGTATCGTATAAGCGCAGTTCCACTTCGATCATACTCTCCTGGTGCTTGATGCTGCCCGTTACAAGAAGTTCCGCGCCGATGGCCGTCCAATTCTTGAAATTAACCCCGCCGGCGGTCCAGTCTGAATTCTGATCGATCAGGAAGGCGTCCGGGTCCAGCATTTTAAAATACGCGGTAAACGCAAGGGATTTTGAAAGCTGATCCGCAACACTCCCGGCCAATGCGTCTTCGCCGGGGTTTCCGGTGGCGGCCTTTAGAGGCGGAATCGCAATGGGGATCTTTTTTAGAAAAGGGTTGCTGATATCGATGTAATCATACTGTTGCGCACCAAGTGTCGGCACAAAAAGTGATGTCGCCAGCGCGACCAACCCGATCAGATATACACAAATGCGGTACATACGCCTTCTTTCAGTCATCACCCCATCCCCTTCCGCAAACCCGACGGTGTAAAAACGAGCCCTACATTGAAAAAGGAGCGCTCATATACTTTGGGAAGCGGGGGTAGCGGGTTTGATTTCTTAATGGCCTTGTATACGGAATCGTCAAAATAGCTGTTTCCGGATTTCTTTTCAAACCAGATATCACGAATTTCGCCGTTCGGCATGATTTTTATCACCAGAACCGCTTCGAGATCCGTTCTGCCTCCGGTCAAGTGCTCAGAAAATGCCCACTTCTTTTCAATATGATAGGCGATCTCGAGTTTGTAAAGATCGATCTGCTCAAGCGTCTTTCTACTCATCAATCCCGGACTGCCGCCGCCACCCCTTCCGGAGGGGCTGCCGGAACCCGACTCAATCTGATCTTTGAACTGCGCAATGGCCTGATCCACCGGACTGGGTGTTTCTACCTTCTCTTTCGGCGCCTTAACCGTATTCTTTAATTTATCGATGGCATCGGCTGCTGTTCCGGGCCTCGGTTTTTCGGTCTTCTTTTCAATCCGCTTAATCGCGCGTTTGATGACCTGGGATGATCGGAATGTCTTTTTTTTAAGCGATACCTTTGTCTTTACCTTCTTTTTCCGGGGTGCCACCGATATGGTCTCCGGCGCCACCGACGGTTTGTCCCGGGGTTCGGCTGCCGCCACCCGGATCGGTTTCGGTTTTGCCGCGTCAGGTTCCGGTATCATAACCTCGGCCGGTTTTGCTTCGTTTTTCTTGGCTACGGATGTTTTGGGTTTTACCACCTCTTTTTTGGGCGCCGCCCCCGCCCGGATTGCCGGCTTGGGACCGGTACCCTGCCGGGGTACCGAAACCATACTCACGTTGATGACAGACGGGGTATGCCGTTTGGCAGGAATCCGGCTTGGCGTCAGAATCAAAATGAGCAGAAACAGTATGTGTCCCACGGCTGAAGCGGCAAACATTACGGCGGTTGTTCTTGAACCGTTATCCGATTCCGATCTCAGGTGAGAAGGGGATATAAATTTAATATCCATCAGCTCCGTGTTTTTTGTTTTTTGGTGTCGTCTTCCGAGTCGATCGGCACGGTGACCATCCCGAGTTTCTCGACGCCGGCTTCTTTGATTTCAGCCATCACCCGAACCACCGTTCCGTAAGGGATATTTTTGTCGGCTCGGAAATAGACCTCCCGATCTGTCCGATTTTCGAGCACCTTTACGAGCTTATCCTGCAAGAATCCGATTGATACTTGATAGTCATTGATAAATATCTGATTTTCTTTGTTGATGGTAATGATCAGTGGTTCCTTTTCGGAATCAAGGGGTTTGGAAGTGGCTTCCGGCAACGAAACATCGACGCCCTGAACCATCATGGGGGCGGTAACCATAAAGATAATCAACAACACCAACATCACGTCCACAAAGGGGGTGACGTTGATATCCGACATCAAACGATCACTGTTTCCGGCACCGGCCATTATTCTTGTCCTTCCATCCGCAAAACATCTCTCTCAATGATATTCAAAAAATCTGCTGAAAAATTCTGTAGTTCGGATTCGATGATTCGAATTTTCTGCATGAAATAGTTGAACGCAATAACCGATGGTATTGCCACAGCCAACCCGGCTGCGGTGGCAATCAATGCTTCGGAGATACCCGGCGCCACAACCGCAAGGCTTGCGGAACCTCGGAGGCCGATACCGTGAAAGGAATTCATGATTCCCCAGACAGTGCCGAAAAGGCCGATAAACGGGGTGGTGTTGCCAGTGGTGGCAAGAAAAGGAACCATCTGGGTCATCTGGGTGGTTTCAGTGGTGATGGCCCTTCGGAGCGCTCTTTTTACATTATCCGTACCGGCAAAATGGCCGTTCCATTGAGCCGGTTCCGATCCCGGGGATTTCGAGGCAACGGGATAGCCGGATTGACTCAGCTTGCGTAACTCCAGGTAACCGATACGAAAAATCCTTGCGACGGGACTCCCGTTGAGCTGTTTCGATTTGCTGAAAGCGGCGGAAAGATCACGGCTTTTCCAGAAAAACTCTGTAAAAATACCCGATTCTCTGAATGCCCGCCGGATATAACGAAATTTGAGAAAAATAATGGTCCAGGATGTAATTGAGAAAAAGAGCAGGAGGAACAGTACAAACTGCACCATGAGGCTGGCGTTTTGGATCATGTTAATAATATCGAGATTTTGAGCCATTATTTCCGAACTCCGAAAGTTTTTGTTAATTAATTATAAATACCATGTGAATTCTGATTCGGTATTGTTATTTTAAATATATTAAATTAAAAGAAATTGTGCATTCTGTCAAGAAAATTGAAAATCTTATTTCAGATCACTTTATGATCGCATTTCATTCGTAATCAGAATAACGACACAAATCCCAATATACTTATGCAAAAATCGAACCATTTCCAAATCATATTTCTCCGATCCAAAGCAGAGATTTTCTTGTGATCCTTTGGACGATTTGGTAGTCTACCGCTTTATTTTGATATTGACGAGGGGGAAGCCATGAATCGGTTCACCAGCACAGTGGGATCTTCTATCGGGAAAAAGCTTCTGATGGCTGTCACCGGACTCTGTTTCTGCGGGTTCTTAGCCATGCATCTCGCAGGCAATTTGGCCATATACAGCGGCGGGGATGCCTTCAATATGTATGCCGAAAAGCTACATTCGCTGGGAGCCCTGTTGACGATCTCCGAATTCGGACTGCTCTCTTTTGCCCTTGTCCACATCGGCATGGGGTTGCTGCTTTTTTTTGAGAACCGGAAGGCACGGCCCGTATCCTATGCGGTAAAAAAGAATGCCGGGGGTCAAACCTTTGGCGCTGCCACCATGCCCTATACCGGGATTCTGACGCTCGCATTCGTGATCATGCATCTGCTCAACTTCAGTTTTATCGACAAAACCGATACAAAAATATTTGAAATCGTCAGTACGAAACTTTCAAACCCCCTGTATGTTTTTTTATACATTGCAGCGATGATTATTGTGGCCGTTCATGTCAGCCATGGATTTTGGAGCGCTCTTCAAACCCTGGGCGCCAACCATCCAAGATATCTGCAATCGATTAAAACATTGGGACTGGTGTTCAGCATAATTATCGCCATCGGGTTTGGAGCACTGCCCATCTATATTTCACTGCGCTTTTAGAAAGGAATGCGTATGCTGCTTGACGGTAATGTGCCGGGAGGACCGCTGACGGATAAATGGGATCGTCATCGTTTTGAACTGAAACTGGTCAATCCTGCCAACAAACGGAAATTCGACATCATTGTGATCGGCACCGGTCTTGCCGGCGGTTCTGCATCGGCCTCACTGGCCGAACTCGGCTTTAACGTAAAGACATTCTGCATTCAAGACAGTCCGCGCCGGGCACACAGTATTGCAGCCCAGGGCGGTATCAATGCGGCCAAGAACTACCAGAACGACGGGGATAGTATCTGGCGCCTGTTCTACGATACCGTTAAAGGAGGCGACTTCCGTTCGCGTGAATCGAATGTGTACCGCCTCGCCCAGCTCAGCACCCACATCATCGATCAATGTGTGGCCCAGGGCGTACCATTTGCCCGTGATTATGGCGGATTGCTTGCAAACCGATCCTTTGGCGGGGCCCAGGTTTCCAGAACTTTTTATGCCCGGGGGCAAACCGGACAACAACTCCTTTTGGGCGCTTACAGCGGACTGATGCGTCAGGTCGCCGCCGGCAAGGTGAGCCTGTTTCCCCGCCGGGAGCTGCTGGAGCTTGTTCTGGTAGACGGACAGGCCCGGGGGATTGTGGTCCGCAACCTGATTACCGGAGAGATGGAATCTCATGTCGGCCACGCAGTGGTCATGGCCACCGGCGGGTACGGCAACGCCTTTTACCTGTCCACCAATGCAATGGGGTCCAATGTTTCAGCCACCTACAAGGCTTACAAAAAGGGGGCTTTTTTTGCCAACCCCTGCTTCACGCAGATCCATCCGACCTGCATTCCCGTTCACGGCACGTATCAATCCAAGCTTACCCTGATGAGCGAAAGCCTTCGAAACGACGGCCGCGTCTGGATTCCCAGAAACCCTGACGATACCCGCAGCCCGAACGACATACCCGCATCCGAACGGGACTACTATCTTGAAGAGAAATACCCCAGCTTCGGCAACCTGGTCCCAAGGGATGTGGCTTCCCGCAATGCCAAAGAGCAGTGTGACGCAGGAAAAGGGGTCGGCGAATCAGGGCTTGCGGTATACCTCGATTTTAAAGACGCCGTCAAACGGGACGGCAAATCTCTCATCGAACAAAAGTACGGTAACCTCTTTCAGATGTATGAAAAAATCACCGCGGACAACCCCTATGAAACACCCATGCAGATTTACCCGGCGGTTCATTACACCATGGGCGGCCTGTGGGTCGACTATAACCTCATGAGCAATCTTCCGGGTCTGTTTGTCCTGGGTGAAGCAAACTTTTCAGATCACGGCGCAAACCGGCTCGGGGCCAGTGCCCTGATGCAGGGGTTGGCCGACGGATATTTTATCATCCCCTACACCATCGGCGGCTATCTGGCCGGCAAATCGATTCCCGAGGTGTCGACGGATCACCCGGCATTTAAAGAAGCCGAAGAATCGGCTGCATCCCGTATTGACACATTTTTAAACATCAAAGGAAAAAGAACCGTTGACGATTTTCACCGGCAGCTGGGGCACATTCTCTGGGACCATTGCGGAATGTCTCGAAATGATGAGGGGTTGAAAAAAGCACAAACCATGATTCAGGAATTACGAGAAGAGTTCTGGCAGAACGTTATCGTTCCGGGTACTGCCGATGATTTTAATCAAAGCCTCGAAAGAGCCGGCCGGGTCGCCGACTTTATAGAATTCGGCGAATTGATGGTCATCGATGCTTTGGCCCGGAGGGAATCCTGCGGCGGCCACTTCAACGAAGCCTTTCAAACCGAAGAGAGTGAAGCCAAACGCGACGATGAAAATTATTGTCATGTCGCTTCATGGGAATATTCCGGAGACGGAAAGAAACCGGAACTCCACAAGGAACCACTTGAATTTGAAAATGTCGAATTAACCCAAAGGAGCTACAAGTGACAAAATCCCTTAATCTAACGCTTAAAATCTGGCGTCAAAAGGGTCCTGAGGACAAAGGCTGGCTTGAAACGTACGCTGCTGAGAACATATCTGCGGACATGTCCTTTTTAGAGATGCTGGACGTCGTCAACGAGGAGCTGACCATAGAAGGAAGAGAACCGGTGGCCTTCGACAATGACTGTCGTGAAGGGATTTGCGGGGCCTGCGGAACCATGGTAAACGGACATGCTCATGGCCCTGAAGCGGGAACGACACTTTGCCAGCTCCATATGCGACATTTTCGCAACGGAGACACCATCATCGTTGAACCCTGGCGTTCACGGGCTTTCAAGGTCGTCAAGGATCTGGTGGTGGATCGAACCGCCTTTGACCAGATCATTCAGTCCGGCGGATATATTTCTGCAAATACTGGGGGCGCACCCGATGCCAATGCCGTTCCCATACCAAAGGAGATTGCGGACATGGCCATGGATGCGGCCGCATGTATCGGCTGCGGGGCCTGTGTTGCGGCCTGTCCGAATGGGTCGGCCATGCTCTTTGTCGGGGCGAAAATATCCCAACTGGCACTGCTTCCCCAGGGTAGACCCGAAGCGGCCAAACGCGCAATGGGTATGGTAGGGAAAATGGATGGGCTGGGATTTGGGAACTGCACCAATATTACCGAGTGCCAGGCCCAATGCCCCAAGGAGCTTTCCATCATCAATATTGCCAGAATGAACCGAGAATTTTTTAAATCTGCATTAGGAGGCAACGGGTAAAAAAGTTCAGAGGTTCAGCGTTCAGGGTTATGCGTTATGCGTTATGCATTGATAGAGAACATAAAAATTCCAAATAGCAAATTACAAATTAATATTATGGAGGAGTAGAGAAACAATGCAAGAGATGAACATTTTGGAAAGACTTGTCGACGTGAGCCCGGGCATGGAGATCTGGTGGGATTCATCACCGCTTGTCTTCGAGCCCTGGTGTAAGAAAATGCTCGCCAGCGCCGGAACGGACGATGCCGAGATACTGAAAAGACAGTTCGTGAGGATGTACGACAACAAAGACCCCATGAATCAGCTGTTCCGGGGAGTCACGACAAACCCGCAGCTGTCCCTTCAGGCAGTTCGCGCCGATGAGCCGGCCTGGCAGAAAATTGTCACCCGATTTATCAGGGAAAACAAGGGGATCGACACGGAATCTCTTTTCTGGATGATGTACAAGGAAGTCGTAAAAGTGGGATCGGAGATGTATCTGCCGCTTTTTGAAAAGAGCGGATACAAAGAAGGGTACCTGTCGGGCCAGGTAGACCCCCGGAGCGTATTTGATAAAGATGCAATGCTTCGCCAGGCAGAAGAGCTGGCCGTCTTGAACCCGAACGTGATGATAAAAGTTCCCGGCACCAAGGAGGGCTATGAGGTCATCGAACAGCTGACTGCAAAGGGAATCTCCACCAACAACACATTGAGTTTTGTACTCCCACAGTTGATGGACTGCGCAAATTCAGTAAAACGCGGCTTGGAGAAGGCAAAAGCCGATAACATCGATCTTTCAAAATGGCGATCGGTTATCACCCACATGGAATCCCGTTTCGGAGACCTGGGGGGGTTGAGGGATTTTGGTAAGGAAAAGGGTATCGAACTCACCGAAGCTGACGTTCGACTGGCAGAGCTTGCCATATTTAAAAAAGCCTACAAACTGCTCAAGGAGCGAAACCTGCCCAGCAAAATGCTCTCTTGTTCTTTAAGAATCGGTCCCACCATCGATGGAGAGGTAAAGCTTTGGCATCTTGAGGAGAAGGCCGGTGCGGATGTCGTTATGACCTGCCCGCCGGGTTTTATTGAGCAATTGTATGATTTCCCAAAACCGGAATCGCTCGTATTTAAAAAGGATAGAATCCTTGAAGATATCCCGTCGGATGTGATGGATAAACTGCTTAAAATCCCCTATTTTGAAAAGGCCTACTCCGAAGACGGCTACAGCCGAGATGAATACAACACGCATCCTGCACTCATGCAGACCGCCGGGCAATTTTCAAAAGCCACCGGGGAAATGGTGGATTTTGCAGCCGAATGTCTCAAAGAAGCCTGACCGTTTTAAGCCAGGGATGGTGAGTAATTTCATTCCGGGATCTTAAAATGAAACGGTCCAAGACTACTATCATGATATACTGACTGAAACTGGAATCGAAACCATAGTTTCGGCCTAACTGGAAGGAGGTCCCCATGAAGGTTGGCGTACTAAAAGAAATCAAGACCAAGGAAAACAGAGTTGCCATGACACCGGGCGGCGCAGAACAGATGGTATTTCACGGACATGACGTTCAAATCGAAACAGGGGCTGGAGAAGGCTCAGGGTACACGGATGCCGATTACAAAAAGATCGGAGCAACCATCGGTGGATCGGCAGCAGAGGTTTATCAGAACAATGAAATGATCATGAAAGTCAAAGAGCCGCTTCCCCAGGAATATGCTTTGATCCAAAAGGGGCAGACGATTTTCACCTATTTTCATTTTGCCGCATCCCGGGAACTCACCCAGGCGATTATCGACTCCGATTGTATTGCCGTGGCTTACGAAACGGTTGAAAAGACGAATCGATCCCTTCCCCTGCTCACCCCCATGAGTGAGATCGCCGGCCGGATGGCCATTCAGGAAGGGGCCAAGTATCTGGAAAAAACATATGGCGGGAAAGGTGTTTTGCTCACCGGCGTTCCGGGAGTAAGCCCGGGTACCGTAGTTGTTCTCGGAGGCGGAATCGTGGGGACCAATGCCGCAAAGATTGCCTGCGGACTCGGCGCAAAGGTTTATCTTCTGGATACCAACCTTGAACGTCTCCGATATCTATCGGATGTCATGCCGAAAAACTGTTTTCCCATCATGTCGAGTCCGGCAAATATCCGGGATCTTCTGGCCGATGCCGATCTGGTGGTGGGCGCAGTTCTGATTGCCGGCGCCAAAGCCCCGAAACTGGTGACCCGTGACATGCTGAGCCTGATGAGTAAAGGATCGGTGATCGTAGATGTTGCCATCGATCAGGGCGGATGTATCGAAACCTCAAAGCCCACAACCCATGATGACTGTATCTATGAGGTGGACGGAATCGTCCACTACTGCGTGGCCAATATGCCCGGCGCGGTCTCCATGACCGCCACCCGCGCGCTTACCAATGCAACCCTGCCGTATGCCGTTGAAATTGCAAACAACGGTATCGAAAATGCTGCAAAGAACAGCGCGGAAATCGCAAAAGGGGTTAATATCTACAAAGGCAAGATCACCTATAAAGGGGTGGCGGACGCATTTGAATTGCCCTATCATGCATTAGAGGATGTGATTCAATAAAAAAAACCGGGCCCCCAGAGGGCCCGGTTTTGAAATTCAAGTATCCCGATTTTAAGCTATACCCACTTGATCCTGGGAGCAGACTGTTTTCGTTCGGCAATCTCACCGATGATAAACGCCTTTTCATTCATGGCGTTTAACCGATCCAGCACATCCTGAGCAGCGCTTTCAGGAACCATGGCAATGAGTCCGATACCGTTGTTGAAAGTGCGCATCATCTCATCATCGGCGATTTTCCCCGCTTCCTGCAAAAAATGAAAAATCGGCGGCACGTCCCAGCTTGTGCGCTCGAGAACGACCTGGCAGGCCTTTGGAATAACTCGCATCAGATTGTTGACGATACCGCCACCGGTGACATGAACGAATCCGTGGACAGGCAGATCCCGGGTCAAATTATGAATGGTTTCCGAATAGATCCGGGTGGGTATAATCAGCTCCTCACCGATTGTTTTTCCCAGCTCGGGGACCGTGTCGTCGACTTTAAGCTTTAACAGTTCGAAACAGATCTTTCGAACCAGGGAATACCCGTTGCTGTGGAGTCCGCTGGATGCCACACCGATCACCTTGTTGCCGACACGTATCTCCGTCCCGTCGACAATTTTATCGTTGTCGACGATGCCCACGGCAAATCCGGCCAGGTCGTATTCACCTTCGGAATAAAAACCCGGCATTTCAGCCGTTTCTCCGCCGATGAGCGCACAGCGGGCCTCCTTACACCCCTTGCCGATACCCGTAACCACTTCGGTGGCAATTTTTGTATCGAGATTGCTCATGGACAGATAGTCTAAGAAAAACAGCGGCATGGCCCCCTGTACGGCAATATCGTTTACACACATGGCCACAAGATCGATCCCCACCGTATCATGCTTATTCAACATAAAGGCAATCTTGAGTTTGGTTCCGACACCATCTGTGGAGCTGACCAGAACCGGCCGTTCATAATCATCGAAGGTCACTGAGAAAAGACCACCGAAACCGCCGATCTCTCCCATTACACCGAGTCTGCGTGTGCTGTTGGCGATTTTTTTAATCGCGCTGACAAACTTATCCGCCTTTTTGATATCAACCCCGGCGTCAGCATATGTGATGGGTTTGCTCATGTCGATCTCCTAAATCAATGGGTACGGGTCGTCGAACCGGGAATCCAGATGGAAAATATGCCTGTCAAAATTCGAAAAATAGACCGAAATACCTGAAAAGTCAAAATAAATTTTCATTTTCAAAAATACTCAACAACGCCTCGGCATCACCTGCCGTATGGTCGGCACCGGCGTCAGCCAGCGCTTCAGTGAGATCTTTCTTATTTACCGCCGAAAACGTAACCCCCACACCCACATAACCGTATTTCGATCGTTTGGCGGCGAGCATGTCATCGGGCATGTCACCGATATAGCAGTATCTGTCGACAGATTCACCCATATCCTCTGCAACGGCATCCAGCATATAGGGATCCGGTTTCCCGAGAGAGATACGGCATCCTTTCTCGTGAAAGATTTTCTCTTCGGCCCGGACACAGTCATCATGGGTGTAGATCCGTGTAAAATACTTTTTGATGCCGAAGAGGTTCAGAGGATGCCCGGCTTCGTTTCCGGGCCGTCCGGTGGCAATGGCCAGGATATTTTCCGTTGCCAGCCGTTTAAAAATTTCCCCATGGAGCAAAAGCGTCTCGTTTTCGATGAGCCCCTTTCCGGAATGCATCTCCGGTCCGATCCCATAGGTTGTCTTAAAAAGAACCCTGCCCAGATAGATCTCCTGAAAAATCTGTTTGATTATGTTTCCGCTGCCCACATCCGCCGCATAGAAGCTTCTAACAAAAGGGTTTTCAACGCTTCGGCTCTCTTCCAGGAGCCGGGTCAGGGCATGGTTCCGGTTGCTTAGAAATGATGCCAGTTCACCGACATCACAGCCGGACAGAACCGACCGGTACCGGATCCAGGGGTCCGAAATGTCGGAACCTGTCTTGACATCAGAATGTTTTACCCGTGAACACAAAAGCTCGATCACACGGCAGGTCAGATCCCAGTCGTTGTTCAGGCCGCCGCTCTGTTTGACTTTCGAAAGATCCTCCAAGGTAAAAAGCGGGTCAGGGAGGGTATGATATGAATGTGCGCCGCTGAAAAACAGCCTTGCGGCCTTCCGGACCGTCTCCCGATATGATCGCGACACATCCACGATCACACCGTCCATATCAAAAACAATCAGTCGTTTTTTGCCCATATTCTCAATCTCTCATCGGTTTTCGATACCCCCCGCATTCAGGGTCAGGCATCATTTTCATATCCGGCATCATCGAATGGAATACAATATTTCCAAAAAGAGCGCAAGGTTACCGGGCACATCGCAAGCGGTTCTCGGTGAACCGCCACATGCAGTCTAATCGTCGATTTTTAAGGGATATGATGATTGAATATTTTCGATTGTATATTGAATATTTTAAGTGTTTCATCCGTTCAGTCTCTTTTTCACAGCATAAAAATATTGATATAATTAATATTCAATTTTATTATCCGACAAAAAGAGTCTAAGGAGAACACTATGGGTTCGAAAGGGGCGATATTCGATGGCCTCGATTAGACAAGGGCCGTGGATAAAATCCGTCTTATCCGGAGCCTGGGAATCCTTCCGGGAAAAATACTGGAGAGAATAAACGCAGCGCTTATCCTCCATTACGACCTGGAGTAATAAATCAAATTACGTTGTTGAACAGCAACCCCCTGTTCCCGGTGTTGGAATCGATATCGATGCGCGGAAAAAAACTCTTGGTCGTCCATCAGGGCGCACTGGGTGATTTCATCACAGCCTTCCCGGCCCTTAATTTATTAAAACGCCGGTACCGTAAAGTCGATGCCGTCTGCCAGGACAGGCTCGGCAAACTGGCGTCTCATCTGGGGGCCATCAACAGTCATTTTCCATCGGAATCGGCGGCTGTTTCATCTCTTTTTTCAGAAACGGTTCATCCCGATATTCAACGGGCGGTCGGATCGTATCATACCATCATCCTGTTCTCCTTTTCCGAAACCCTTAAAGATGCCATCCGGAATCTGACAGCAGAGAACATCTATCGGGTCGCCCCCCGGCCGGAGCCCCAAGAAAAGATGCACGTTTCCATCCACCTGATTACCGGCTTGAAGGCGGCAGGTCTTCTTCCGGATTCCATGGATCCGGACAGATCGCTTCTGCTGTCCACCGCTGGTGAGCGAGGCGGTTTCCGATTCGATGCATCACGTATTATACTGCATCCCGGATCCGGCAGCCCCCGGAAGAACTGGCCCATAGCAAACTATATTCAGCTTGCCGACATGTTGAATAAAAAGGGGAAACAGCCGATGTTTGTCTGCGGTCCGGCCGAACCGGAGATGATACCGACGCTGGCCGGTTCGGGGTATCCGGTCCGCCAAATAAATGATCTGATCGAACTCACCGAATGCCTTCGGGGGTCCGGAGGATTTATCGGAAACGATTCGGGCGTCAGTCACCTTTCCGCGCACCTGGGAGTTCCCACGACAGTTGTTTTCGGCCCGTCCGATTCGGACAGATGGCGGCCGGTGGGCCGGTCCGTAACGGTTGTACAGGCGGATCCGGACTGCCGGCCCTGTTTTGAAACCGACAAAGACCGGTGCGAATCCCGGGACTGTCTCTATGCCATATCGCCTGACAAGGTACTGGCAGGCTGTTTAGAATTATCAAACAAAACCAAATACACGTATACTTAAATTCAGTGTCGTATTACAATCGGTTTATTCATTCTATGAAAAATTTTAAAGTGCCTAAAATTAAGGTATTCTATCAATTTTAATGACCGCGCTGTCGGCGTTCCTCAATTTTAGCTCATTTTAGGCACTTCAAATTTCAAACTTTAACGATATTAAAGAATCAGGAGATTTGCATGAATTCAGGAAACCAGCCAAGGAGCATGAACCAGGAGATATTTCAAATGGGCCTTTCCACAGAGTCGATCTCCGCCTATCTTCTCTGCTGCGGTCTCACCGACGGGGGGGATACCATATCGACGAAAAATCTTGTGGAAATCTGGAACAGTTCAAAAGAGACGTTGTTAAAAAGCCTCGGGGATCTTGAAGAAAAGAGAATTCTGCGGAAAGCCCTGGCCGACCTCGAGGGAAACGCCGTCTACGAACTCACCGATGTTCACACCTGGTCTCTTTCGGCCTAGGCGCTTAGCGGCATCATAACGACAATTTAAAGTGCCTAAAGTTAAGGAATTCTCTCAATTTTATAAAAAAGACAGATCGGCACGCAGCGCCTGCCTGCGCTGCGCGTGACCAAAACATAGAATAGAAACGTTCTTTCTTCAAAATCGTATTCCCATTTGGAATTTTGAATTTCGGTTATTGTGATTTGTTTGGAATTTGGTATTTGCGGTTTGGAATTTTCGCCCTGCCCGCCTCAGTATTGTTTATACGGGCTCGGTTCCTCGTGGGGAGCCTTTCCCTGCCCTGCCGGCAGTCTTTTCAATTCCTTCCTGACACAGGCAAGGATCGTCTCTTTTGAAACACCGGTTTTCATACCGGGACAAAAGGCCGCCATGATCTTCCAGTTCTCAACGTCGGCAAGCACACCCTCAATATACGGCCACGCCCTGCACATACGCGGTTTCACCGGGTGGATGCTGCAGTTTTTATCCCAGAAAATGCAGTACGCATCCGGCTTTTGAGCCAGCAGGAGTTTTCCGCCGGACGAGCGGCAGTAACGGCGGACAAATCCTTCGGCCGGCTCACCGATGTATTCCGCAATGGCCCGGATATCCTGTTCGGTCACATAGGTTCCGCCATAGCCTTTGCAGCACTGTCCGCAGTTTTTACAATTGAAAATGTCAGACGCCCTACACGGCATGCCGGGTATCCATTGCGCGTTGAAGGGTTACCGGGTCTACATACTGCAGGTCTCCTCCCATGGGCACGCCGGATGCAATCCGGGACACCTTCACCGGCAGTGATCCGATCCGCTCTGAAAGATAATTGGCCGTGGCTTCTCCCTCCACACTCGTGCTTGTGGCCAACACGACCTCCTTTATGATGCCGCCCCGGATCCGGGACAGAAGTTCATGGATCCGTATATCGTTCGGCCCCACACCGTTCATCGGGGATAAGACACCCTGGAGGATGTGGTACCGGCCTTGAAAGGCACCGGACTTTTCAATGGCCACCATGTCTGCCGGCTGCTCCACCACGCATAAAAGGCTTTCCGATCGTGCGGGGTTGCTGCAAATGTCGCATTCGGCATCATCAGTTAACGCAAAACAGCTGGTACACAATCTCACCCTCTCTTTTATTTCTGAAATCGACTGAGACAGGGCTTCAATCTCTTTCCGGGGTGCGCGAATGATATGCATGGTGAGGCGTTCAGCGGTTTTTTCACCGATTCCGGGCAGCCTCGACAGATTTCTGATCAGGTTCCGTACAGTGGATGGGTAATAACTCATGGTGTCACATCATCCCCGGAATATTCATGCCGCCGGTCAATTTGCTCATTTCACCTGAAACCATATCCTGAGATTTGGCCAACGCATCATTTACCGCAGCCAGAACCAGATCCTGGAGCATGTCCACATCTTCCGGGTCGACGACCTCTTTTTCAATTTCAATAGATACGACTTGCTGCTTTCCGTTTGCAACCACCTTGACCATGCCGCCGCCGGAAGTCGTCTCCACTGTTTTATCCGCCAATTCTTCCTGAAGTTTCAGCATTTTCGACTGTAACTTCTGGGCCTGCTTCATCATGTTTCCCATGCCTTTCATAAACATCCCTCCTATAAGATCTTTACATCAACGACTTTACCGCTGAAGATTTCAACTGCCTCAGCTACCAGCGGATGACTCAGGGCCTCCTGTCTGAGCTGATTTTCATGTTTTTTTTTTTGCTGATGGGTCGGGCCGGCTTCTGTTTTTGCTACGAGCCGGATGGACACCGGCCTGCCAAGGAGATTTTTTAATAGTTTCTGCAAAATCTCCTGACTTTTTCTGCGCTGCAGCATCCGCAAATTAAAATCGCTTCCGCTGACAAAAATTTCAATATCCTGCCGGCTCAATGAATTGAGCGAACATTTTTCAAGCGTTGCAGCAAGCATCGGGTATTCTTCCGATGCAACCTCAAGCAGTCTTTCCCAGAGGCGTTCGGGGTTTTCAATGGGCCCCGGCGACTCAGGTGCCGGTCCGGTATCCGACGGCATCGGTCTGTCCGCCGTCACCTGGGGGCGGACTGGATCATCCGGAACAGTATCCGCCTTTGGGGGGTACGCATCCGTCAATTGCGGATTTCCAATGGCGTCTTTGAGCAGATCCAGTTTTTCAATCAGCACATCCATGGAAAGTGCCGGCTTTATCCGACACATCCTCAAAAAGGCCATTTCCAGCACCATTTTGGGTTGGGCGGAAAACCGCAGCCCGGTCTCTTCCTCCAAAAGAAGCCCGAATTGCTGATGCAGATACTCCCCGGAGGCCTCTTTAACCTGGTCCTTTATCCGATCGATTTCATGGGCCGGAAGATCCACAAGATTCTGGATTTTTTCACCCATTTTGACCACCAGCATATTTCTGAAATGCTCCACAAGGTCCGTGTACAGCTTTTTCATGTCATAGCCGCGTTCATAAACGGCATCCAGCAGATCAAGAACCGACGGGATATCCCCATTGAGTATGGCATCTGAAATATCAAAAATTATTTTCCGATCCACCACCCCCAGCAGGTCGATTATCTGATCCGACGACGACGCTCCTTCTCCGCAGGTGATGGCCAGATCAAGAAGACTCAAAGCATCACGCATGCTGCCGCCGGCCTCGCGTGCGATCATCCATCGGCTTTCATCGGGAAGTTCTACTTCCTCTTTGGAACAAATCGACGCCATCTGTTTCTGGATGGACTGGAGATCAATACGGCGCAATTCGTGGCGCTGGCAACGGGAAAGAATCGTGACCGGAATTTTTTGGGGCTCTGTGGTGGCAAACATAAACAGGATGTGAGCGGGGGGTTCTTCCAGGGTTTTTAAAAGCGCATTGAAGGCGGCAATGCTCAACATGTGGACTTCGTCGATAATATAGATCTTATATCGGCTGTGAATCGGGGTATAACGGACGTTTTCCCGGAGCTCCCGGATCTGGTCCACGCTGTTGTTTGACGCCCCATCGATTTCATACACATCGACGGAACTGCCGGACCGAATCTCTCCACATGACCGGCACTGATTGCACGGCTCCGGAGCGGGGCCTTCGATACAATTCATGGCCTTTGCCAGAATCCGGGCCACCGTGGTTTTCCCGGTTCCCCTGGGCCCCGAAAACATAATCGCATGGGCAACCCGATCCGATGTAATGGCATTTGAGAGGGTATGGGTGACGTGGGCTTGTCCTACCACTTCATCAAAGGTCTGGGGGCGATATTTTCTTGCTAAAACAAGATACGACATGCAACAGTTTTCCTCGGTCGGAAGCTGAAAATTGTCTTCCTGACATCCGGGCATATCCGCATATAGATGTATGCCCGGGATGTTTCCCCCGGCCGATGCTGGAATTTCTTAACCACCGCACGCATGAAAATGGGCTCACCGGGCAGTCTGTTTCGGGGCATCTAAATAAATGGCGGAGAGAGAGGGATTCGAACCCTCGGTGCCGCTTGTGACAGCACACACGATTTCCAGTCGTGCTCCTTCAGCCAGCTCGGACATCTCTCCTTGATTTTGTTGGCATAAAACACCGTTGGCTGTTGGCTTTTAGCCTTTGGCAACGTGATTAAAAACATGATGTCATCATTCGGCCACAAGCCGATAGCCACCGGCCACGGGTGAAAATTGATGAAATCAATTTTTCTGGCGGAGAGGGTGAGATTCGAACTCACGGAAGCGAAAACCACTTCAACAGCTTTCGAGGCTGCCGCCTTCAACCACTCGGCCACCTCTCCATTTAAAAAATTTTGGGCTTCTTATAATACGGCTGGGGGGTGCCTGTCAATGCTCCATACGTGCTGAACGGTAAACATTCACAGTTTATACCCAGACCGTATCGCGTTGTTTTAAAAATGATGAACGCCGAACATTGAACATCGAACGCCCACCGTCAAAAAAAAATATTCAAGTTATCGAGGCTCAAACATCTTTTGAACCGCATCCGTATATTGGCCGTCCTTTTTATAAATTATCAGCGGGGGAAAAATTTTCATTCCCGGCCCCCCGCCCCTGACCCCCTCAACCAGTATCAGTTTTGCAGCTGTGTCTGCATACGAGTGAACGGTCTGTAAAAACTTCGGTTCGATGGAAGCTTTGCGGAGCGAGCTTATAACATCGGCGATCCGTTCCGCAGGATAAATCATCACAAATCTTCCGGATTTCTCAAGCATCCGCCGGGCCGTCTCAACGATCTCGGCCAGGGTAACTGAGATTTCATGTCTGGCGGCGGCACGCTGCCGGTTCGGGTTCATTCTGCCGGATCCGACTTTGCGGTAGGGCGGATTACTGATGACAAGATCGGCACGCTCCGGTACCGTTTGGGGTATCAGGTCCTTCATATCTCCACACCGGATATGAATCTGATCCGCCATCCGGTTCTCTTCCACATTGCGCAGGGCCAGATCGGCAAGTTCCTTTTGAATCTCGATACCGTAGATTTTTACGCCGGGATGATGATAGGCGAGCATAATGGGGATGATTCCACACCCGGTTCCAAGGTCGATTATCGTATCGTCTGATTTTACCCGGCTGTATGTCGCCAGCAGTACGGCATCGATGGAGTACCGGTATCCGGACCGGTTCTGATTGATACGGATCCGGCCGTTAAAGAATGTGTCGGCCGACAGATCATCAACATCCTTAATTTTAGGCATTTTAGGCACTTCTAATTTTAGGCACTTCTATTTTCAAGCCTATACGGTTCCGATTTTAAACTTGATCTCCTCCACCATCGTCTTTCCAAAGGAGTGGTTGATCTTTTCAATAATGTCTGCTTTTAGAAACTGCAGTTGGTGCATCCAGGTGGAGCTGGAGACTTCAACCAGTAATAATTTCCCTTTAAAAGCCGCCGGCCTGGCATTTTTTGACACCATCTCCCCCACCAGGCCGTCCCACACATCCCAGACCTCAACCAGCTGGGCATCCGAACCGGTCCGGATCGTTTTTAACAGATTCGGCAAAACAGTAGCCAGGGGGATGAGATCTTTTTGCTTTTCTCGTCGTTTTTTCATCGTCTCTCGGGTTAAACGTTAAGGGGCCGACAAAGCTTTTTGCTTGACTTTTCACCCCGAACAACTTAATTAATGCGCGTTAAGCTCATAAAAGCAGCCTACAAAATTTAGAGTGACGTATTATAATAGTCGATCAGAGCCATATCGTAAAGTCAAAGATCTTGAATATTTTTTGTAAACAAAAACTCGGTTACAGGATAAAATTATGAGTTGGGATTGGGAAAAGCTTAAACAGCAGCAGGGCAAAGGCGGCGTGCCGCCGCAGATGGACGAATTTGTCGATAGAATAAGGAAGTACAAATTCCCAGGGGGTCCGGTCATCATTGTGTTGATCTTGGTCGGAATATTTTTCGGATCCTCGACCTTCTATACCGTTGCGGTGGATGAAGTGGGCGCTGTGCAGCGTTTTGGGAGATTTGTCAGGCTCGGCCAGCCGGGTCTCAATTTCAAACTCCCTGCCGGCATTGAAAAGGTCACAAAGGTCAAAGTTCGCCGTGTCAACAAGGAAGAGTTCGGGTTTCGATCGGTGGCCCCGGGGTCAAGATCCCGGTTTTCATCCGCCTCAGACGGCGAGGGGGTATCCCTGATGCTCACCGGGGACTTAAATGTTGCCCTGGTGCCGTGGATTGTCCAGTACCGTATCAAGGACCCGTATAACTACCTGTTCAAGGTCCGTGATGTTAACCGCCTCCTGGTCGACATGTCCGAAGCGGCCATGCGACAGGTCGTTGGGGATCGAAGCATCAACGAGGTTATCAACAAGCGGGCCGAGATCGCAGAGGATGCCAAGCAGGTTCTCCAGCGCGAGTTGGACCAGGCAGACAGCGGCATCAACATCGTAACCATTGAAATGAAAAAGACCAACGTTCCCGGACCGGTTCAACCGTCCTTTAACGAGGTCAACCAGGCCACCCAGGAAAAAGAAAAACTGATCTACCAGGCCAAAGAGGGCTACAACAAGGCGATTCCCACTGCCAAAGGCGAGGCCCAACGAACCATCCGGGCGGCAGAGGGGTATGCCCTGGACCGGATCAACCGGGCAAAGGGTGATGTGTCCCGATTTACCGCCCAGTATGAGGAATATGTCAAAGCCAAGGATGTGACCAAACGACGGATGTACCTTGAAACCATAAAGGATCTGTTTCCCAAACTGGGTCACAAATATATCATCGATTCAGATCAGAAAAACGTTCTTCCCTTGCTGAATCTTGGAAAACAGGGTGTTATAAAATGAAAATAAAAGGCGTTGTTATTGCACTGGTAATTATCGGAGTCCTTCTAATTTTTGCTTCCGCCTTTGTGGTGGACGAAACGGAACAGGTGGTGGTCACCCAATTCGGCCGGGTCATTGGAAAACCGATCGATTCTCCCGGTTTGAATTTCAGGGTACCCTTTATCCAGAACGCCAACTACTTTCCCAAGAACCTGCTCCGCTGGGATGGAGACCCGGGACAAGTCCCGACCCTGGATAAAACCTTTATCTGGGTCGATCCCTTTGCCCGGTGGCGGATCGTCGATCCCGTAAAATTTTTCCAGACCGTAAACAACACCGTCAGCGCATTGGGACGGCTGGACGATATTATCGATCCTGCGGTAAGAAACTTTATTACATCCTTTAGTCTTATCGAAACGGTTCGAACCACAAATCGGAAACTGGACCTGGACACCTTCGATTACGGACCGGGTGAATCCCAGAAGCAGACCAGGACGACCTATACCATCGTCACCGGGCGAGAAGCCATCACCCAGGGGATCATGAAGCAGGCCCAGCCAAAACTTGCACAGTTCGGCATCGAGCTGGTGGATGTCAAGTTGAAGCGGATCAATTATGTCGAGCAGGTTCGGGAATCGGTATACGGCAGAATGATCGCCGAGCGTAAACAGATCGCTGAAAAATTCCGATCAGAGGGTAAGGGGGAAGCCCAGAAAATCCTTGGTGAAAAGGAACGCGATCTAAAGGAGATTACTTCGGAAGCGTATCGGAAGGCCCAGGAAATCAGGGGAAAGGCCGATGGCGAGGTAACCAAAATCTATGCTGATGCCTATGGGGTTGACCCGGAATTTTATTCATTCAGCAAGACCCTTGAGATCTACGGCGAGGCTTTCGACAAGAACAACTCACTGGTTTTATCAACCAAATCGGAATTTCTGAAGTACCTGGACGGCTACGACAAGAATCCCTAGCATAAACAAAAAAAGAAAAGCACCGGCGGTCTGTATCCGGCCGGTGCTATCTTAAACAGGAAGCTGAAGATATCATTATCTGCCCTTCCTTCTCTGATGACGTGTTCTGGCTAATAGCTTTCGGTGTTTGTGCTTTCGCATCTTTTTTCTTCGTTTCTTAATGACACTACCCAACGTATCACCCCCTTTCTATGTAATTTCCACCTTTCAACGAACAAATAAATCTCTTAACACTATGTTAGACAGCTTGTCTATAGTTTTTTGATGTTTCACCGAACCGGTTGATCATAAATATTCAGTGTGTTATTTTCATGTTACACTTTTGTCATCATGAAAACAAAAACCGAAAATACTGAACTTGCCCACGTCTCACGATTCAGTCCCGAGCAGATTGAAATCGTTACAGACTCCACGGAAATGGCCGAAGAGCTTGTGAGTGACCACTACAAGATGTCTGCCGGCCAGTGGTTGCGGTCCGTATACGATATTAAGACCCTGGTCGACCTGGCGGCGGAGGAGATCGTCCAGGGACCTTACGCCCAGATCATCCGATACGAAGGAAAGCCCCAAACGGGCACCCTGGGATCATCTTCATTCGATTTTTACAAAATCTGTATTCAGGACCATTCGATCCTATCGACACTGGCTGGATCACCGGGTATAAAATTGTCTCCCTTCAGCCTCTATATTGTCACCCATGAACTTATACATGTGGTACGATTTAAGAAATTTCTCCAAAACTTTTCCGCCTCGCCCCAGGAAACAATGGATGAGGAAAAACGGGTCCATGACACCACCCGCCACATACTCCGTAAGACCCGCGTACAGGGCCTTTCGAGTGTATTGTCATTTTATCGGAAATGGCACTCCCCCATCGAAGACCGGAGAGATCTATAAAATCGGTGACTCGTAGCATGTAGCCGGATGGCCGGACTTTCAAGTGGTCCAACTGTCTGGGTGCATTCGTCCGCCTCTGGCGGATTCAAATTTTCAGCAAATCATCCGGTATACGGTATCAAAATTAGATCTCAGACCTTGACAACATGAAAATATTCACTATATTAGGAAAGTTATAAATGATATTAATTTCGAGAGGTTTCCTAAATGCCCATCTATGAATATGAATGCACAAACTGCGGAAGTGTAGAAGAAGCGCTTCAAAAATTTTCCGACAAACCGTTGAAAAAATGCCACCACTGTTCCGGAAAGCTGCACAAGATTGTTTCCCAGAGTACCTTTCACCTCAAAGGGACCGGGTGGTATGTGACCGACTACGCAAATAAATCAAAAGATTCAAATAAACAAAGCAAATCAAATGAATCAGAATCGACATCGAAAACCCAATCCAAAAAGTCGGAATCAAAAAGTGCCGCTAGTACCGCTTCAAAAAAGTCGTCCGACAAATCAGTCAAATCGTAAGACAAAATAAGCCATAGGCGCACCGGCTCTTAAGCGTCGGATTGCAAAATCCGCCACGACGAATCAGGCACTGGCGGACTTTAATGAAGCGATTTCGACCCGCTCGGAACGCTCTTTTTTGATAAATTAGAGTCGGGGCGGCCTTTTCGGAATGTCGATGACCGATGCTGAAAATATTCAGAGCGTACCTCTTTACAAATGTAAATATATGCTTAATGTTTCAGGAAAAATATGATTTAAAAATCGTTTTCACAAAACATATTTTGACAGCAAAAACTGAAAGGGGGTGGAAGCGGCTTTCACGGAATAGTTTGGATTTTTTTAAACCCTTGCAATTATATGTTATTGTTCAGAACAATCATTAAAGGAGAATTGGAACGATGAAACTTAGACCTTTACAGGACCGAATTCTGGTAAAACGTGTTGAAGAGGAAGAAAAAACAAAGGGTGGAATTATCATCCCGGATACCGCTAAAGAAAAACCGGCGGAAGGCAAAGTAACGGCTGTGGGCAACGGCAAACTCGGTGATGACGGCAAACGTGTGGCGTTGGAGATCAAAAAAGGGGATCGCATCCTGTTCGGCAAATACTCCGGCACCGAAGTCAATGTGGAAGGTGATGAGTACCTGATCATGCGTGAAGACGATGTTCTTGGCGTAATCGAATAATTTATTTCTGAAAAGATGGAGGACAAATCAAGATGTCTAAACTGATAAAATATGATATGAAAGCACGCGAAGCCATGCTCCGCGGCGTTCAAACACTTGCAGACGCGGTTGTCGTTACCCTGGGTCCCAAAGGTAGAAATGTAGTTCTTGACAAATCATGGGGATCCCCCACGGTTACCAAGGATGGCGTCACCGTAGCCAAAGAGATCGAACTCGAAGACAAGTTTGAAAACATGGGCGCACAGATGGTCAAAGAGGTTGCCAGCAAAACCAGTGATTCAGCTGGTGACGGCACCACAACCGCCACGGTCCTTGCAAGATCCATTTATGAAGAAGGACAAAAACTGGTCGCAGCCGGCAACAACCCCATGGCCATCAAGCGTGGAATCGATAAAGCCGTTGAGGTCATTGTCAAAGAACTTCACAGCATGAGCAAACCGACCAAAGATCAGCGTGAAATCGCTCAGGTCGGAACCATTTCCGCAAACAACGACGAGACTATCGGAAACATTATTGCCGAGGCCATGAACAAAGTCGGCAAAGAAGGTGTTATCACCGTTGAAGAAGCCAAATCCATGGAGACCTCCCTTGAGGTTGTGGAAGGCATGCAGTTTGACCGCGGCTACCTGTCTCCGTATTTTGTAACCGATCCGGAAAAAATGGTCGCCTCTCTGGAAGACCCCTACATTCTGATCAACGAGAAAAAAGTCAGCAACATGAAGGACCTGCTTCCGGTTCTTGAGCAGATTGCAAAAATGGGCAAACCCCTCATGATCATTGCAGAAGATGTAGAAGGCGAAGCGCTGGCGACCCTGGTTGTCAACAAACTGAGAGGAACCCTTCAGGTTGCCGCTGTTAAAGCCCCGGGTTTTGGCGACAGAAGAAAAGCCATGCTGGAAGATATCGCTATCTTAACCGGCGGCCAGGTCGTTTCCGAAGATCTCGGAATCAAACTTGAAAACCTGAGCCTTTCCGATCTTGGAAAAGCAAAACGGATCACCATCGACAAAGACAACACCACCGTCGTCGACGGCGCCGGCGCCCGATCCGCCCTTGAGGGCCGGGTAAAACAGATCCGGGCTCAGATCGATGAGACCACCTCGGATTACGATCGTGAAAAACTCCAGGAACGCCTTGCCAAACTGATCGGCGGCGTGGCCGTGATCAACGTGGGTGCTGCCACCGAGACCGAGATGAAAGAGAAAAAAGCTCGGGTCGAAGATGCACTCAATGCAACCCGTGCGGCCGTTGAAGAGGGAATCGTTCCCGGCGGCGGCGTGGCACTCGTACGAAGCTTGGCCGCCTTGGAAAAAATCAAAATCAAGGCTGACCAGAAACTGGGCGTAAAAGTGATCATGCGTGCCATCGAAGAGCCCCTGCGCCAGATTGCCAACAATGCAGGCCTCGAAGGTTCTGTGGTCATCGACAAGGTAAAATCTGCCGAAGGCGCTACCGGTTTTAATGCTGCAAACGACAAATATGAAAACCTTATCGACGCGGGCGTCATCGATCCCACCAAGGTGGTTCGGTTTGCCCTTCAAAACGCCGCTTCTGTTGCCGGTCTCATGCTGACCACCGAAGCAATGATTGCCGACAAACCAGAAGAAAAAGAAGCTGCACCCCCGATGCCGGGCGGCGGCGGAATGGGCGGAATGGGCGGAATGGGCGGAATGATGTAACCCACCCCCCCCTGCTTAAAGAATCGACAATAAAAGCCCCTGCCGTTTGGCGGGGGCTTTTTTTTTGAGATTCGCAATCGGGGCGCACACGGTAACTGTTTTATAGGCTGCTTAGGCTGAAGGCTATAGCCTGTTAGTCTACCAAATCTGCGTATCTGCGCATCGATCGACTTCTCGGGTCGCCCAAAACCTTCTCGGCCTCCACAGTTTTTTATTCGCAGCTCGAAATGTTAAGTTCACCAGAAACTCATACGAAACGCTCAGGGCTTCGAATGATCATCCAGAATTTCCTCCTGCGGCACCTCAGCCTAAATGCCTACAGTCTATCTACCTGAGTAGTTACGGCACAAATTTTGCTTCACAATTCCCTATACAGCGCCAGTTGCATAAAAAATTAGAGTTGCCTCTGTAACGGTAATCATCAAAAAAGGGAAAAGAGGTTCACAGATTAATCGAATATGAAATCATTACTCAAAATCTTTCTTATTTCAGCCGGCATCCTCATTTGGTGCTCACCCTGCTTTTCAGCGTATCTGATTGAGTTCAAAACAGGTGCAAAATTTATAACCGCTAACTATTGGGAAGCGGATCGCCACGTCTGGTTCAATCAATCCGGGGGACTTGTCGGTGTTGAAAAACACCTGGTAAAGGAAATCCGGGAATCCGGGTTTTCAAACCCGATCCAGGAGACAGAATCAGAAACGCATCCCGATCCCGACACCGGCAGGATGGCAAAAAAATCGCCGTCGGCTGGTGAGTCGAAGAAAGCGAACATCCGGCAAAACCCTTCCGGACCGGCATCGATTGGGGATACCGTAAAAAACGACGGGATTCGGAAAACATTCGCCGGACTCAAGCAGCGGGTTACCGATGCACCCCTTCTGGAAAAAACCGAGCTTGTTGAACTCGCAAAGGACATGACCGCCTTTCGAAACAGGGTATTGGCCAAGAACCTGGGACACATCTATACGGATCAGCTTCTCGAATTGAGCGGGATGTTCGACACGCTGGAAGAAATTATCACATCAAAAAATCAGTGAATCTGCCGCCAGCTGATCACTTTCCTTCCCTGGGTATTGAAGGCATCGTCGATCATGCAGCTGTCGTATCGGATATCGAGACCGCCGTTGATCGAAACGGTCTGTTCAGCCAGAACAGCTCCCTGAATGTTGACACCGGCACCGCCGCCGTTGAAGGTGAGCACGCCGCTGCACAGGATAACGCCGTTCCAATTAAACCCGCCGCCGAGGGTAAGATCCCCATCCACCAGAAGGACACCGTAGCCCGTTACGTTCTGAAGCGTCAGACCGTTCACGTTATTCGGGTTCGAGGTGTCGGAATAGCATGTCACGAAGCTGGTGCCGGTTCCGTAATTGATACCGTTCTGATCGCTTAAAATGGTAACACCGGCCGAGCCTTTAAGGCTGTTTATATAGCCGGCGATATCTACCGAGCTTGGTCCGTTTGTGGGTGCCGCAGGGCTCCCCCCCATTATCGGGGTACCGTTTAAGGTCGTCGATGAGGGGGCGAGTGTGTAAACCGGCGGCAGCGAAGCTGCTGAGCCGCAGTTGTCGTCTCCATCCACGCTCAATGAACTGCCGTTTCCCGTTACATTCCCTTTGGCGTACAGAGCCGAGTTTATCAAAGGCGGCGGGGGGGCGATGACTTCCACTTCAATGATTTGGATGCTGGTTCCGTCAGCCCCGTAGGCAGTAATAATATCGACCGGCTTGTGAGCCGTTGCCCCCGGTGCCGTAAACTGTGTGGCTGTGGCGGGTGCACCCGGATTTCCATACCCATAGTATACGATGCTGCCGGGAGAAGCGGCGGTGTTTGCAGAGGTGTCGCCGTCTCCATCGTAATAATGGGAGGCGGATGCCGTGTGTCCGGTCTGTTCGGCGTCATATTCTCTTTTATGTCGTATTTTGACCGCATATTTTAGAGCCGACTGAAAACTGTTGGCGACAATGCTGGAACTGGTCTGGGATCCCGAATGCGGAATGTAGTTACGATAATTTGCATCATAACCGGAATCGTCGGTTGTCTGCCAGGAACTGTCCGCCAGTATATAGGCCGACCACCACGGGTCATATGCGGCCACTGGATCGGCAATCCGGTTGTTATCCGATGCAGGCAGTCGGAGCCTGGCCCGTGCCTCCGCAACACCTGCCTCGGACGTATAAAATGCTTTTTTAGCAACCCGGTAGTTGCCTGCAATCTTTAAATCGGTGCTCGTGGTCATATAGGCAATCCCGCCTAAGAGCGAAAGTGTGCTCAAGAATATCAGAACGGTCGGGATCACCATGCCGTTTTCATTTTTATGGCCGCTGTATCTCAAAACAGACTCCTTATAAATACATTTCCCAGTCACCTAAAGCCCGATGTTTTTAGGGGTGACTACGGTTTTAAGCGTATAAACCCGATATCCGCCATTGGATCCGAAATCGGTATCGGGTTTTCCGGTTCTCGTCGCAATGATAAGACGGACTTGCCGGATATCGGATGATGTGGTGGTGGCACTGCCCGCGCTATCTAAATATTCAAAAGAAAATGACTGGATATTGTCGACAAACGGCTGGGCATTTTGATTGATCCTCCGATTGATGGAATCATAGGTGTAGATGATATTTTCATCGGTATCACCGGTATCTCCATCCCCGTTATGATCCGATTGAACCTGGAGTTGGCTTGCGCTGTATGCAACGCCGTCAAAAGATGCACCGGTCGGGTTATATCCGGCCATCTGAATATCTCGAGCCATCATGTCCATGCCGGCCCGGGCACCCTGTATCATTTCGGTATACTGTTCCTGGGCATCGTAGGCTCTGTTCTGGAGGATAAAGGTACTGCACAGGGCGCCCAGGACGATCAACCCGACGGTCATTGCAATCAACAGTTCGATCATGGTAAAACCGGGAGCATGGTGACCGGAATTTTTCATCCGTTCTGAATTGTCTGTTTTTCTCATTTCATTGAATCCTCTTAAATAGTATACAGGCAAAAACAACGTTACAAAATTGATGCCAAAACAGCTCGGTTTTTTTCAAAAAAATATGTTTTCCTGTTACCATGCTGTATTTATTATGTTTTTATCACCTCCGCCCTAGTATCCCCAGGTGAGCCGGTCAATGCCGGTATCACCGGAATCTATCGATTCACACATTTCAGAGAAAATATTAAATTTTTTAGACAGGTCCGTATGAATTAGTCGCCGTTTGGATCGATCGGCCAAAGGGTTTGATGATAAATTCCAAAACGCCCCGGAACTGAAAACAACAGTATCAGTTCTTTGTCCGGAAAGTCAGGAGACCCAACCGATTGAGGTAAAGCAAAGAGCCGGAACAAAGGCATACATTTTGCTATTAAAAAAGCACAGGCGGCGGTTTTTTTGGGGCAAATGAGTAAGATACTAATTTACTTGACAAAATATACTCAAACCGCTAGAAACATTTTTAATCACGATTATTTTTACGGGATCATACAAAAAAAGGGGTTTACGATGTCTGCCAAGGATTATCTCAGACGAGCCTTTATATGCCTTCTGTTTCTGCTGCTGCCGTTTTCCAGCCAGGCTGCTGAGGAACAGAAGGTCGAACATGAAACCGGTTTCTACTACACCGTTGAGGAGGGGGATACCCTCTGGGATATATCCAACCGTTTTTTCGATAACCCGGTCAAATGGCCGGCCCTGTGGCAGAAAAACCGGCAGATCCCGAATCCCCACTGGATATATCCGGGAGATCGTATCCGACTGCATCGGGCTGCCGGTGTTACGGAATTTGATAAAAAACAAGCAGCCGAACCGATTAAAAAAGCCGACGCAGGGGTAAAACAGAAACGGGTCATAGAAAAAGAGGAACCCACCTATTATCGCTACAGTTCCATGGACAGAATCGGTTTTGTCCGGCCAAACCCGGAAGAATCCCTGGGGTTGATTTTTAAGGTAAGAGATGACGTTTCACTGATCGGCGGCGGGGATGTGGTCTACATAAAAAAAACCGGAAAGGCGTCATTTGTCCCCGGAACGCGATACACCGCTTACCGGACATACCACCTCGGCAGGGAATTACGATTTACCGATTATCTCGGTTTCCAACACTATCTCACGGGGTTGGTAGAAATCATCCGGGATGAAAAAGAGTATGCCGTTGCAAAGGTCGTCGAAAACTATCGGACCATCCAGATCGACGACAAGCTGATGCCGTATGAATATCGCTCACCTCGAATCGTTTTAAAGAAACCGAAAGCCGACATTGGCGGAACCGTCATCTCTTCCGAAGAGCGGATGCTGCTTTTCGGCGACTATGCCATCGCATTTATCGATAAGGGCTCCCGGGACGGCATTGAATCCGGGCAGATATACTCCCTGTTTAACCGGGAAAAGGCAAGATTGAATCCGGGAGACAGGAACGACACCCCCCTTATTCCATTTGATTTCGGAACGATTCTCGTTCTCATGACAGGTGAAACAACGGCGACCGGTATCATCACCGGCTCATCAAGGGCGATTTCTCCCGGAACCCGTTTCCATGCCCCCGGAAAACAAATGCTCCCGTAGATTGACGCTTTGGAAAAAATGACACGCATTATCCCGTATCTGTTCGCACTTATCATTTCACTCCACCCCACCTGCGGTCTCTGTTCCTATCTGATACAGCTCAAAAACGGCGCCCAGATTTTAACGAAACATTATTGGGAAAAAAATGGCCAGATCCGTTTTTACTACGGAGAGGGAATCGTCGGCTTTGATCGAGATTCCGTCCATGAGGTTATAGAATCTGCATTACCGGTATTTGAGAAAAATCCGGAGGAACCGAAAGCACCCCTGATACCTGAACCGGTTGAAAAGAAGAAGACGCCCCCGGCCAAAGTGGAAAAAAGCGAAAGTGATGCGGTCAAGAAACATAAAAAAGAAAAAAATACCCTCATCAAACGATATCGGCGGGCGAAAAGACGACTCTACCAGGCAGAAAAACGCCGGGACCCGGCGGGGAAAAAAAAGGCGAAACGACAGATGCAGCAGGTTGTCAAAAAAATGTCCGAACTGACCGATCGCGTAAAGTCCGAAAGCAACGGCCGGATTCCGGGCTGGTGGTAGGAAAAAGGGGTTACGGATATTGCGGGTTCCCCCTATTGGTTGGTGTAGGACAGGACATAATGTTTCATGGATTGACCGACTTTCTGCTCAAGGGCTTCGGTGCTGTAGAGAATGGTGCCGTTGCCGGCGCCGCTCGGTCCGGCGCCGCTGCTGTTTGCCACCGCCATGGAACCCAGGAGCCAGAAATGACCGGTCACTTTCATCTCGCCTTCCACATAGATCAGACCCTTGTAATCGAGCTGGGTGATGGAAAGGTCACCGGTCACATACATAAGCCCCCACCCGTCATCGTTGGAGGGGGTGCTGTTGCTGATGCTCAGATCTCCATCGATATAGACGATCCCCTGGGGGGCTGCATCCAGATGGTTGTTGCCTCCGGTAGTGTCCGAAACCGTCACATCTGCGTTGTTTAAAATAGCCTGGAGGGCGTTATCTGAAATTCCGAGCAGCTGGGCCAGGGTTTTCCAGGCACTCGGAGCGGCGGATTCATCCTTCCATGCATCCACGTTGTTACCACCCCAGGATTCATTTGAGCCCTGGGACTGAGCCGTGTCGCCGGTGGTCCAGATGCCGGTCTTATGACCCGATGACTCTATCTTGGACCCGTATGGTACGCTGTCTTCAGGCCCGGCGGCGGTATCGTTTCCAATACCGCCGGTGCCGCTGTAATTAACAGCCCCGTTGTTATCGAATCCCAGATCATTTCCATCCAGACCCGTGGAGCTCCCGGCGCTGTCGCCTGAGGAGGTGCTGATGTCGTGGTTGAATCCGCTGATCAGTGAAGATCCGCCCACCGTTACCGCATCATCAGAGGCAAGGGCTGCATCCGCGCCGATATCAAGCGGAAACCGGCTCACCTCCACAGTGACGGTGCTGGAACTGTTGTTTCCCCCGGAACCGGTGGATTCCATCACAATCACCGGGAAAGTACCGGTGGTCGGCGCGTCGCCGCCGTAACCGAAGTCCGTACCGTAGAGAACCATTTCGTCATTATCGGCGCCGTTGTTATAGGTGCTGTCTTCTATTTTGTAGTAGATTTTCACCTGGTAATCCATCTCGGTGCCGTCGACGGTCTGCATGGTGACAAGTTCGGTATAGGCCCCGTCCGAACCCCCGGCCTGTCTTACGATATACCGCCCCCATCCGGCGGTGGGTGCTGCGCCCACGGCTTCGCCGATAAAATTGGTATCACCGTCATCCAGATTCAATCGATTCATGGCCTCTTCGACACCGGCTTCCGCAGCATAAAATGCGATTTTGGAGGTTTTATAATTTCCAGCGATCTTAACCTCCACGGAACTGGTAAGGTACGCCGTGGTACCCAGCACGGAGAGCACCGCTAAAAGCAGGAGTGCTGTAATCAGGGTCGCCCCGCGCTCGTTGGCGATAGGGGACCTACGGGTGTGTAAATGTTCGGCCATAAGGATTTACCAGACTCAAAAAAGCCTCAAGCGTCGTCGTCATCATCGTCGTCGCCTTCGTCATCATCGTCGTCGTCATCATCATCGTCGTCGTCATCATCATCGTCGTCGTCATCATCATCGTCGCCGGCGCTTGTCGGATCCGAGCTGCTCCTTAAATTCGGCGGACTGACATCCGATTCCAGCGTTGTGGTCTTATGTTTCCCACTGCCCGCAGCATATGCCGTGGATACGAATCCCCCGCTCAAGAGTCTGACAATCCCATTCCCTGCGAATATCAGCAGGTTCTGCTGCCGTTTCCCATCAAGCCCGGCAATCGCATCGGGTAAGAAACCCGGCTTTGACAGACTCGCCGAATCATCATCGTCGTCATCATCGTCGTCGTCATCGTCGTCGTCACCGCTGCCGCCGGGGATTGCCGGATCCGAATTGTCTTTCAAATTCGGCGGCGTGATATCCGATTCCAGCGTCGTCGTTTTATTGCTGCCCTGGTCCGAAGCATACACGGTCGGTACGAACCCCTCGCTGATGGCTCCGACAATTCCATTCCCTGCCCGTGCAATCAAAACCCGGTAACGGATTTTTCCATTCTCATCTGTCTCCACAGCCATAGAGACGGGTTTTGCTGTCTGTGCCGTCAGTTTGACAGAAATACGCCTCACCTCTGCCAGATCCGAAGCATTTAACGGCGTACCGGACAATAGGGTGCTTGAGTTGTCGTAATAGGTAAACACAACCCCCGTAATATTTTCGACCACCGGTTGTCCGTTTCGCGTCAACTGCAGATCGGTGCCATCCAGGGCATAGGTAATATCTTCATTGGTATCATCCACATCGCCGTCTCCGTTCAGGTCCATGGTAAACTGGACGGAGTTGTCTGCGGCCAGCAAAACCCCGGCGTCTGCACTGCCGGTGGGGTCATATCCCGCGTTCATCAGCTCTCTTGTCACCTGATCGATACCCGCCCTGGCATTTTCCTGCATCTCCACGATAAGCTCTTCGCGGGCGTATTTATTGCCCTGCATCAGGAAAACGCTGATAATACTTCCCAGCACAACCATGGAGATGGCCATGGCGATCAACATCTCCACGATTGTAAATCCTCTTCTGTTCATTGCTGCCCCCTTTTTCCGGAGTTTCTACGGACGATTCGGACCGCAATCGGCGGTCTTATTTTGCGATGATCGTCTTTAAGGTTACACTCTGAGCGCCCTTCCAGGTATAGCTCACCGTAACGGAAACCTCTTTCATGTTCGCCCCCGGCGTATCAGCTGCAACCAGGGTTTGGCGGGTATAGATGCCCCCGGCGTTTCCCTCGGCATCGATGCCGGTTTCGTCCGCCGGGGTGGTAATGCTGTCGTAAAAAGTGTTTTTAAATTTCTCTATTTTGTCCTGGGCAAGGGTGGTGGCCGCAGTGACATGGGCAGCCGATTTGTTGTATCCCATAATCGATACCAGCAGGCTCCCCACCGCGAGTAATCCCACAGACAGAATGCCCATTGCGATGAGAACCTCGATGATGGTAAAACCTTCAGATGATTTTTCCGATTTCAGCAAAGACCGTAACATCCGTTTAATCCCAGCCAGTACCGTTGTTTTTGTACATTCGTATGCGGCCGGTCAAAAGCACCGTAACCGCGCGTTGCCGATCTGTTCGGGTGGCGTCTTCCGTCGGTTTGAAGTAAATGCTTCCGTTTTTATTTGCCCGGCCGGTCGGTTGAAAGGTGACACTGGCCGGTGTGCCCGTAAAGGTGACCGAACCTGAAATGCCGTCACCGTTCCAATTGGTGGCAGAAGAATACCCGAAGCCGATTCCGGAATGGTTTCCGATGTTGATGGTCTTGACCAGCACCGCATCATCGTAAACCTTGTAGAGGTTGCTGCCGGTGATGAATTCGACTTTATAGTCGTTGTTTTCAGATATGGCCCGCATTCTGGCATTCTGAAGGTCTGCGAAAAGCTGCCTGGCAGCGGCATTTGCCCGATGCTTGGGCAGCCATGTGATGTATGTCGGTATGGCGATAGCCGTCAGTACGCCCATAATAGCAATGACGATCATCAATTCGACAATTGTGAACCCGGATTTACCTCTCATAGCACCCACTCCTGACATTAGATGATACAATTTTTATGCCAGGCTGATATTTATTTCGAAATATTTGTTAAAAATTGAGAATCGAAATACAACTGCCGACCATGCCCACATCGTATCAGATGACCCTTTCAGAAACAATCCGTGCATCCAGGATGAAATGTTTTTAATGAAAATTCAATATAATATAAAACGAGCCGGCATAATAATCAATATTTTTTACATCCAACAGACATCACCCGATACGGTTCTTGAAACCATGCCGCTCTATCCACGGAATTAACTATAAAAAAATCCGAACCGATGGAAACAACAGACATCCGGAACAGCTTGTTACAAAATTCCATACGGCTCCGTACAATTTTTTTGACAGTTCGACAGAAGCCTATTAAGCTGTACCGGAAATGCGGCTTATCGACTATCTGACAAAAATTCTGCCAAAATCACCATATTATGCGGCGGTTCGACGCGGCTGGGTTCCACCGGTAAACCCGCTGACGCTGACCTTCTCAGTCACAGCCGCCTGCCAAAGCCGGTGTAAAACATGCCATATCGGTACCCGTTACCTGGCGGATCCAAAGATTGCAGCGCAAAATCTTTGCCTGGATGTGATCGAACGAGTCTTCCGCTCCCTGGGACCGATCTATTTTTTCAATGTCTCCGGCGGAGAGCCCTTTATGAGACCGGACCTGGCGGAAATCATCCGGTCGGCCTGTATCCATTTAAAACCGCATCTCATCCACATTCCGACAAATGCCGCCCTGCCGGAACGCGTCGATACCGGGGTCCGGAAAATCCTCTCTATAATGGATCGGTATGCTCCACCGGCAACGCCGATTACGATCAAACCCTCCATCGACGGTATCGGCGCTGTCCACGACCGTATCAGGGGACTGAAAGGCAACTTCAGACAACTCGAACAGACCATCGATCTGCTGCTGGAAATAAGGCATAAAAACCCGCGCCTCCATGTGGATCTGGGGACCGTAATCTCCAATTATAATATCGAGTATCTTGACGAAATTGAGGATTGGGTCCATGCGCGCGGCATTGAATCCTACCGCCACGAGATCGCCGGACAGCGCGTTGAGTTCCATAACCTCGGAGAACCCGTCGCCCCCCCCATCGATATCTATGAGATGCTCGTCAGCCGGTTTAAGAAAAAAATCCTCTCCAATATGGACGGAAAGGCGACCCTTACCCGTATCACCGAAGCCGTGCGCCTGGTCTATTACGATGTGGCCGTTCAAATACTGAAGCAGGGCCAGCAGATCACCCCGTGTTACGGCGGCATTTCCAATATTCACATAAATTATGACGGCGAAATATGGCCCTGCTGCGTGCTGGGTGGGAAGCAGGCCATGGGAAATATCCGGCACTGGAACTATGATGTCAAAAAACTCCTCTGCTCGACACAGGCGATAGAGGCCAGGAGATATATTGCAAACGGCAATTGTGCCTGCCCCCTGGCCAATCAGTGGCTCAACAATATCCTGCTCACCCCCCGCCATATGCTGAAGGTACTCATCACCCTGGTAAAGATTCAGCGTGGCCCGGGAAAAGACCGTAGACAAAAGGTGTGATAATCACCAAGGGTTACAGATCGCTAAAAATGTATCGATCACGCTCTTCGGCAAGCATCTCCAGGTTGAGGCATCGATTCCTGTCAATCATAATCACGGGACAGTGTATAGCGTTTTCAACGACAACGCCGGATGTTTGCGCGATCGCCGATATTTCTGCCCGTTTCCGATTGGCATAGAAGACCCATGACATTGCGGATAAAAACAGTGCAATATCTTCTTTCACCCCAAGCCGCCGCAGATATCGGGAAACGGCATACCGGATCCTGTGTCGGTGAAGATGCTCCGCGAAAAAAAGCCGATGATAATTATCGCGCAGACCACGCACCCCCTTTTTGAAAGGAATCGACCAGATGGAGGCGATAAAATGGAGAAGATCGGTCAGGGGCCAACCCGGTTCACTGGGATATTCCCAGTCGATGACGGCAATCGAAGACCCTCCGGAAACCATAATATTGGCGGTGCAAAAGTCGCCATGCCGGGGAGACAGGGGTATTTTTTGGGATGCGAGCGCATCCAGGGAGTCATTCAGCAAGACATCCAGTCTGGCTGAAACCGCATGGTCGCCTCGAAACCGGGCCAAGGCCCCGGTCAGCATTCGATCGATGTTCGATGATTCGGCGCCGTTTTCAGCCGGTGTCATGGCGCAGTGATATGCATGCAGCCACTCGATAACCGCGTCAAAATGCCCTGAAAATCGAGCCGATGAAAAATAGGCATCGGGGGGAAAATTTCTCATCAATCTCCCCGGCTTTGCCGTCTCTGCCAACAGGGTAACACCACTTCGCTCTTCATACAAAAGCGGTTCCGGCACGGTGGCCTTTAACCGACCACATTGACATGCCTGAATCTGGGTCAGGTTGTCAAACTCCTGCCTGATCCGTAACGCCTGATGACCGTCAGGGGTCGCCTTTATCACGGCTGCAGGTGCTTTTTCGTCATCGGCAAATACAAGAAAAGCGTATCCGGGCCGGGATTCGGTGGATCGATCCATTTTTAAAACCGATACACGGCTATGGGCACGCCCCATAATATCGAGCACCTTTTCGGCAGTGGCACGTATATCGATCAAGGGTCCGGAGGCTCCTCTGTAGATGCGGGTGACCGTTTAAAGTAAAGATAATAATAAGGTACCAGGCGGTGAAACAGATTCAACCTCACCAATAATTTGGACACGGAAATTGCGGCTCGAACGACCGGGGAATTTTTCCGAATCAGATGATCCAGAAAATATAGAACCACCCGGGAATCTTCTACCGGCAGGAGGATGTCCGGCATCCTGTCGCCGGGTATCGGTGCGCTGATAAAGGGAGGATTAAAGCCCAGCCGGATCATGGATCGAACGGTCTGCCGCAACCCCGGCGTATCGAGCCGATCAGAAGCGGAAGCGCTTTTGACAATCCGCTGGATCGATTCAGGTTGTTCCCCGATCATTTTGAAGAGGAGAAAATCAAGCCCCAGCCATCGATACACCGGATTGGCCAACCCCAATACAACGGATCCTCCCGGGGCCAGAATTCGTTGCCACTCTTTGGCAATACGGGAAAATGCCTTGCGGCCTACATGGAATCCGGAGCCCGCCGCATCGGATATGACAATTGCCGCTACGGAACGGTCCGGCAGAGGTAGCCGGGTAATCTCCTGCATCACCGCAATCTCTACATTCTCAATGCCGTCTCCTGCCAGGCGTTTGCTCAATATCTCTGCGTGCAATCGGCTCGGCACGATACTGATCACTGTATCGGTTCGGGCGGCGATTTCAATAGTATCTTCCCCGAAACCGGCGCCGAATTCCAGCACCGTCCCCGCTTCGGGAACGGAAAAGAAAAATTTCCAGTCCGCACCGTACCGATGTTTGGAACATGCATATTTTCGACAAAAAATATCCGCCGATTTGTCGCTGGATTGCGTTTCCATTAATTTCCGCAGATCCGCCAACAATGGGAATGTCCGGTTCTCCGAATTTCCATTGTCATCCGGTCTGTAAAAAGAGGAAACCCCTTTCCGGTTCTCATAGAGGTGGCCGCAAAGGGGACAGAGATGTCCTTTTGTTTTCCGGACCAGCCGGTGTCGATCGATTAAACAGGCCCACTGAATCATTGTTTTTCCATTTCCGTCTTTCTCAATTTAATACACCCATAACTGAAAACATACAAAAATGATACCACCCGCTGAATAAGAGCGGCCATGGCCGCCCCTATAGTACCGTATCTCGGGATCAACAGAAGGCTGCTTACAACCAGTATGACAATCATGACACATTCGATAGCCGATTCGATGTGCGGCAGTTTGAGAGCATAGAGGGCAGTGGTCATCGGCAGGGCAGCCAGAGAGAACAATGTCCCCACATAGAGAATCTTAAAGACACTAAGCGAGGGCAGATACGCCAGATAATCGGCTCTAAAATAAGCCAAGGCGTACAGCATCGGTTTGACCGCAAACATAAACAGCAAAAGCGGAATCATCAGCATCGCCAGGTTTAGATAGGCCCGGCGAACAAACTGTCTCAACTGCCCGATTTCCGAACACCCTGCCGCCTTCGGCAGCCAAACCGTAAAAAGAGATTCGGAGACCACGGCAATTTCATTGGCAAGATCATTGCCGAAGCTATAGAGTCCTGTGTTGACCTCTCCGGCGGTAACCGAACCGGACAGACCCGGATTTTTTAGCAACAGGGGATTGATATGATTCCGAACCGAGGAAGCGATACCGGTAAGATAGATCCACCGGCTGAAACGGACAATGGTATTTGTCAGGCCTGCACGCCATCCCGGACATTTCAGGAACCTGCGGTTTAGGCTCGACCACCAGATCGCCGCCGTTACAGCAGGCGCCAGCAGATAGATCAATATCCCGGTCTGAACATCGAACGCATCGAAACCGATGAGGAGAATCGCCGTGGTCAGCATCAGCAGCGGCATTGTGGTGTGGAAAAAAGCAAGTCTTGTGAATTGCCGGTGGGCCGAAAGATAACCGGAGATGAACTTCCAGAGCAGCTGACCGCCGACACCGATAAAGATGAGCCGGACATAAATTGTCATTCCCGGGTCCCCGAGTGTCCACCGTGCGATATTTTCTGCAAAAATATTCCCTGCCACTAGAAGCACCGCCAGTATGACCGCCTTTATCATCAGTATGGTCTTAAGGATCAGGTCCTTTCCCTGTATATCTGCGTCTCCGATGGCAGCGCCCACAAACACGACCAGCGCGCGATCCAGACCGAACTCGGCCAGACTGCCTGCAATTTTAAAAAGTGAAATGACCGCTCGCATGACCCCCAGGGCCCTGGGCGTCAGGAAACCTGCGATCAGTATTTTTAATACACCACGGATGAGATTGCGAAAGAGTGTTCCTCCCAATACTTTCGATACGTCCCCGGACTCATCCGGCAGCAGGCTGCGCAGATTTAACATCTTTCTGTATTTAAATACTGTCATCGGTTCGAAGCACCGCCTCGGGTTTTTGGAGAATAAACAGAAAGGTTGAAAAAATCGATTTCTGATCCGACTTCTTTCTGTAGACCTGGCGCCCTCCCAGGATCCTATAGACTAAAATGGGGTATTTCATGGGGTTTAACAAATAACTCAATGCCGTTTTCCAGTTAAAGCCGCGTCGCTTCAATACCTTTTCCCGGTATTGCCGGTTCTGTTCGATATTTATGTCATCGATATTCTCTGTTTTTAATATCCGATAGCCCGGAAAATAGTCGATAACATCTGAAGGCCTGAAATGATGGGGATGATAGGGATCAATAAATCGATAAAATCGGGTATAATAGCGAACAAAGAAATGGGTGTTATGGCAGTTGAGACTGATGATCACATGGCCGCCGGGATTCAGGTGTCTATCGACCATATCGGCTGCCCGCTTCGGGTCATCGGTGTGATCGAGTGAATTAATGATAAAAATAACATCAAAAGCCTCCGTGAAGTCCAAGGCCTCGATGGTACCGGTCATCCAGTTAGCGCCGGCTCTGTGCAGGTGATCAAAATGAGCGAGATAATCCGCCATCAGAGGATCAATGCCGGTGCATGTTCCCTTATCCAATGCCATGAGCACCCCGCAACATCCGCACCCGACATCCAGGATACGCGTATGATCGCGAATCTGAATATACCGTGTCACCCGCGCTAAAAACGCGTTCCAGTATTTCAGATTGATCTCCAGAATCCGATCCTTGTCCTTTTGAAGGTGATATTGTAGTTCGAGTTTCTGAATGCGATGCCAGTCCGATTTTTCCATTCTATTTTTTAAATCCCTTGGCCACCATCTCCCTGGCAAAAACAGGCAAAGACAGCGGGAGGCGGGCAATGAATCCATCCAGGCAGGCGTTTAGCCTTGCGGAGAGGTGTTGCAGCACCGGAACCCGGTGATCCACGCCTTTTATCGCGGTAATCTTAAAGTACGATTCAAGCCAGGTTAAAAACTCCATCGGATCGTGGTTATAGTAATAGGAATTGTTCTCCGTTTTATACCCCTCCTTCCGGCCGGTCTGGTTCAGTCCCATAGCACCCGTTATCCGTTTCAAGAGGCTGAAGTTATGGACCGAGATGATAATTGTCCCTTCATTGGTCAGAACCCGCGCTGCGTTGGCAAGTCCTCTTCGGCGCATCTTTTCACCCGGCAGAGTACAGAAAAGGCTCAGGGATACCACCTGGTCGAAGACATTCCTGCGGAAGGGTAAATAACAGACATCTCCCTGGACAAGCTGGGGCGTTTGCTGTCCGAACCGGGCCATGCGGTTCCGGCAAAAAACCAATGATCGGTATGAAAGGTCGAAACCAACAATAAACGGGCACTTTCCCAGCAAGTTTCTCGTCACGCGGCCGGTGCCGCAACCCAATTCTAAAACACGGTCCGTTTTAGAAGGTGTAAACAGACGATCATAGATTTCCAATTCGGTCTTGAACTTGTCATCCGGATAAAGCAGGTCATAAATATCACTTTCCCGGTCCCGGAGATCCATCTCGACCCGCTTGTCTCTGTCAGAAACAAACAACGGATCGACCTGGTTTGTCAGATTCAGTGAAAACCCACGGGCGGTCTCAAAGACGGCCTTCGGCAGCTGATGCCGGATTTTCTCAAGCAGTATTATTTCAGCGGTGTTTCGAAGGTTGTCAGGCAGAATGGAAGGAATTCCCCTTTGCACCGGAAACCATCGCCGGCACCCCGTGCAAAACAGAATACCGGTTATGACCTCCGCATGTTCCGTTTCGACCGCAATCAGTTCAAAGGGAAACGTCCGGCAAAACGGACATTGAAGCAAATCCAACAAGTCATCATTCAATATGTCACCATGGGGTTCTCAATCTTCTTAGGGGAATCATCCTGGATAGAGCCAGACGCATTTTAAACCGCATCATCGATTCTGCCCCTTTGATGGTCATCCGTTTGAGTTCGAAAATATCGGAATGCGCCAAATCTTTCCAGCGAAAGACCACCGCACAGGCCCCCAGATATCCGGCCTTTCGAGCCATTTCCTTATGCGTTGCATGGTATAAGCCCCGCGGGTAGGCAATGAATTTGGGGGAAACACCCAGTTTTTCCGTTAATACTTTTTTTGAATCCGCAATCTCTGACCATGCCGTGCGATCGTCCAATTCCGTCAGGTTCCGGTGTGTATGCGTATGAGAGCCGATCTCAAATCCGGCCCGATGCAAGTTGATAATCTGATCCCATGTCATCAGGGGCCGGGGCGGTTCGTACAGATGCCGGTCCCAGCGGCTCTCAGTGCCGACACAGCCGGTAACGACAAAAATCAAGGCGGTAAATCCGTATTTTTCAAGAATCGGCCTGCCGAAAGTCCAAAAGTCCAGGGTGCCGTCATCAATGGTCAGCACGATGGACCTGGGCGGCCGCACAATTGCAGGCTCGTCCGAAAGCGCTGCATTTAGCGAAACGGAACGGTAGCCTCTTTCATGTAAGCATCTGATCTGGTGTTCAAAGAATTCAGGGGCGATTTCCAGTTGCGGGGAACGGCTGACCGAAATCCTGTGCGCGGGGCGAAACCAATGATACATTAGAATAGGTACTTGCATCATTTCCCTTGAACCAGCCCTTTTTTCATACCGATTGCATAATGATACTGTGACACCCAGTAAAAAAACGGAAACAGGAGGTACCGGAAAGCATAACGAGAAGCATATTTACGGGTCATCAACCGCGGTATGGTCAGAACTCCCGGGAAGGAAAGGCTTGCAGAGAGAACAATTTTCACGATCCATTTTTTCCCCGACAGCTTGGTGATCGGATCCGCCAGAATATCAATTTTTTTAATGGATCTGATTTCTGGATATTTTCTATAAATCCGGATCAGCGACTCACCCGCTTTTTCCATATCCGCACAGAATGCTGAAAAATTCTTGGTATGGTTATGATAGCCAATGGCCGCCGGATGATATACAAAGGGGATACCTGCTTTTACCAGACGATATCCGAGTTCCAGGTCTTCACCGCCGTACCGGGTAAATGTTTCGTCGTAAGAACCGATTCTTAAGAAAAGTTCCCGGGGTATCGAAGCATTCCCGTTCAACGGCGGCAGGGGCGGTTTACCGCCGGGGTATTTTCCTTTTGGCGACCGGAAAACATCATAATGCCCCCTTTTTTCCAGATACCATAGGAAGGGACTCGGAGCCAGGTGTTCGGCAAAAGGCAGCGATCCGACCACCACCATCTGGCCGGCGCCGTTTTGGTGCGCCCTGATGTGCTGATCCAGGGTACCGGGGGCGCAGATCACATCATCGTCTAAAAAATGTAGTATATCACCCTTCGCATGGCTCGCTCCGAAGTTACGGGCGGCAGCAAGTCCTTTATGCGGCTTTTCCAACACGGTGCATCGATAGGCAGGATTGTGCGCTTGCAGCTGGCGCCGAGACACCGAATCCGACCCGTTGTCCACCACAATCACTTCAAACTCGTTTTTGGAAATGGTTTGATCTTCAAGCGCCCTTAACGTCAGGCACAAAGACCGGACCCGGTTGCGGGTCGGAATAATCACACTCAACCGCATCGTTGCCCCGCAAATTCGATTCAGCCCGGTGACCGGGCAAGGGATAAAGCCGTGTAACTATGCATGAAATGCCGTTTTGTGTCAAATTGATCGTTGTAATTTCAGCCGGTAAGACGTAGTTTATACTCGAATGGCACAACCCGTCACATTCCGGCATCGGTCCGGCAAGGGTTCATATGGTCCAGTATCGCATCATCGAAGACATCGCGGAATTTGAGAAGACACTTCCGGTGTGGGAAAAAATGCTTGCAGACACTCCGGTTGACACCATTTTTCTAACCCACCCCTATATCCGTGTCTGGTGGAAGCATTTCGGCAAGGATCGCCGCCTTTTTATCGTCCTCATAGAAGACAGCGGTAAACTTGTCGCGGCAGCCCCTTTTTGCATCCTGCACCGGCGATTTTTCGGACTGACATTCCGCATCATGGAAATCATCGGATCGGGACCCGTTCCTTCCAGACCCATGGGACTTTCGGATCGATCAGTGTTGCCGGTCCGCCCGGACCGGGAAGATGCCCTGGAGAAAATCTATGAAATACTCATGACCCACCGGAGTCGATGGGATATCATCTATTTGAGGGGGATTCATTTTACCGAACAGTTTTCATGTGAGGAATTCAAACACTGGTTCGCTTCCAGGGGACAGACGGTCTTTTCAAGGCCCCGGTATCGATCCCCGTATCTACCCATAAGCGGCACCTTTGAATCCTATAAAAGGCACCGGTCCGGAAATTTTCGAAAACAACTGGCAAGATACAAAAGAAAGCTTCTCGAAAGGGGCGCTGTGGAAATCGAACCGGGTGAAGCGATGCTACCGGATGACCTGATGAAAGAAATATATGATCTCGTTTTGCAGAGCCCGAAAGGAGTCCGGGGAACCGCGCTGTTTCTGGACCGGCAACTGAGGTGTTTCTTTCGGGATATTTTTTCAGCGTTTCAAAAGCGGGGGTGGCTTTGGGCGCGATTCCTTAAATCCGGAGACAAACGGATTGCCTATGAAATCTGTTTTCACTATGATAATAAACTATTCTCGTATAACAGTTGCTATGACCGCAATTACAGGAACATTTCCCCGGGTGTATTACTGACCGCATCCATTGTTGAAGAGGCTTTTTCATCGGGGCTTTCCGAATATGACATGCTCCGGGGTGAGGAACCGTATAAAAAAAGATGGTCTTCAACCGCACGGGAAGAGTTTGAAGTGGCCATCGGGCCCGGAACGCTTCGTTGCCGTCTTTTTATTGCTTTCCAGATGCGGCTGAAGCCTTGGGTCAAAACCCATGGGAACCTGGCCCGTTTTTATGAACGGGTACGCCTCTGGTGCCGAAAATTGTTCACAAAAAAAAGCGTTTATCCCGCAGACGGACCATGACGAATCTCTATATTGCCAAAGAACATCATGAATTCCTCCCGATCTGGAAAGCCGAACGTAAAATGGGGCGAAGCGTTTTGCACCTCGACTTTCACGATGACCTCAGAGGGCTTCTCATCGACCGGAAGAAGGGAAAGGCTTATCGAACCGGCATTTTCCGCACCCTGCAACAGCCATTGGATGATGGAAACTTCCTTGCCCAGGCCGTCATCAGCGGGGCCGTTCAAAGGATCCGTTGGGTCCGGGGATCCGTCGGCGGCCGTGCCTGTGATGCCGGAATCGTCAAATACAAGGAAGACATTGCCGCCCTGCCCCACAGGCTGTCCCATTTTTTAAAAAGGGGCAAAAGTTTCAGATTGGATTTTGATGAGATAATTTTTAAAGACTGGTGCCATTGCGATACCGGCGAACTCTTGAGCATGGATTGGGATTTCTTCGCCTCTTTTAATCTGAATCCGGAAGGGATACAGAAGCGCTTTGAGCAGTTTCTCTCCAGGCTCCGCATCCATATCCCGGATGAAATCTACTTCTGCTATTCTCCCCGGCACGTCCATCCGAGCAGTCATGCGTTTATGGCGGCGGTCGAATCACTTTCCGACACCTGCAGGTCAGCGCCCCGATGGGTCAATGGTTTTTCTGTTTCAAAAATTCCGGCCGGCATGCCGGAGCGCAGCGCTTCGACATATAAAAACAGGGTTATCCGATTTTTTAGACGGAGGGGTATTTTTTAGCACGACCCGGTATGTGTGGGCTTTTTTTCTGGAAGGAACTGAAATCTGAAATGAACATGAAACCGAAACCATCGACCCCATCTCATACCGCTTTCCGGAAAAATATCTTTTCCGGAGCGATCTGTGATTATTTATGTGTTTCCCTTTTGGTTATCGGTACCCTCTATCTTTTCGTGTGGGGAACCGCTTCCTACCCCTTCTGGGATCCGTGGGAGCCAAAATACGCCCAGGCCATGAAGGAAATGGATCAGCGGAATGACTTTATCACCCCTTACCTAGATGGAAAAATCAGATGGGCCAAACCGATTCTGTTTTATTGGGCCATGTACATTCCCATGCGACTCGGCGGCAACAACGAATTTACCGCACGGCTGCCTTCCGGAATCGCTGCGACACTGGGGGTTATCGCCATCTATTTTTTTGTTAAAAAACTGTGGCACCGGCGAATGGCCATGATGGCGGCCTGCATCCTCGCCACAACACCGCAATACATTTACATGGCCCGCCAGGCAATGCCGGATATGCTTCTGACCCTTTTTTTTATTACGGCAATGGGATTTTTAGCTCTGGCTCATTTTTCGGAAACCGGTACCAGGGGCTGCTTTGCCCTGTTTTATGCCTCCGTGGCATTGGCATTTCTAACCAAGGGCCCGGTCATCGGCGTCATCTGCCTCGGCGCGATAATGATGTTTGCAGTAACCAATATCGAGACCGACGGCACCCTTTCATCCAAATGGGGCTTTTCCAATTTCACAACATTCTTAAAATCCTACCATACCGGCCTCGGGCTTGTTATTTTCCTACTCATTGCCGGACCATGGTATATTACTATCTTCGTCAAACACGGCTACATCTTTATCGACAGTTTTTTCCGGGGTGAAAATATTCACCGCTTTGTCGAACCGGTCAGGGGACACCACGGATTCGTAACGTATTATCTCCGGACCCTTTTCCACGGAATGTATCCCTGGAGCGGATTTTTACCCGCCGTCGCCTTGTTTACTTTTCATGGCATAAACGGTGTGGAAAAAGAGCGCAAAAAACGCGCCTACTTCATATGCTGGGGCCTGTCCATTTTTCTAATATTTACCATCGCTGGAACCAAACAACAGCATTATATCCTTCCGTTCACCCCAGTGGTTGCAGTGCTTGTGGCGATGGTCTGGGAACAGTATTTCAGACAGGATCGTCCGTTTTGGCTCCCTTTCGCATTTCTAATGGCCATCGCATTTATGTTTTTACCGATCCGGGATTTTCTGATCGAAGGCAACGCATATATCTTCGATAATTTCACGAATAGACGCAATATTGACACCGGAAACGTGGATATCTTCATTCGGTATTTATTTACCCTGTGGGCGCTGGTGATTGGACTCGCGGTATTCATCCGCCGTTCCCGTGTGATTGCCGTTCTGGCCGTTCTTATTGCATTCGGCAACGGTATTTATTTCTGTCATTACGTCTTTCCGGCGCACACGAAAACTCGAAATGTTAAGAAATATATTGAATACTACGTAAGGGAAAGAAAACCGGAAACCCGGTTCATTTTCTATGGTAAAATGCGAGCCTCCATGAACTATTACTACCGCAAGGGTAAATACCGTCATTTTGAGCAGGGAGAAAAAAACAGCCTCTTGGCATATGCGAAAAGCAACCGGCACATGATGATTATCACAGAGAGAAAGTTTGCCAAAAAACTGCTACGCCGGCTGCGAAAAGAAACCGTTTTACGGTGGCGGCTCATTTCTATGGAACATCCTCGTTATTGGCTCATATCCGGTTCACCCTGAACCAGTCCGCCCGTTATCCGTTCCGAAAATCCGGAAAACCGTGCTCAACGACAAAACGGATATTTAGGCTGACGCCCTTTTCTATGCAGGCAAAGGGGACGTCCATATCCGGCTGCTGAAATGCCTGCCACCGCAGACGCATCTCCTTATCTGACAGGGTATCTCCTTGTTTGAGTCGATCTGAGATGCCGGCGGACTGCAAAAGTCCGTCATACTTCATGTTCGCAATCTCGACAAGCAGCAGCAGGAAGAGGTCGGGCAGAGCTTTGGGAGAAATATTTAATATCCTACTCATTTTCTGCAGCACCTTCCGCATGCTATGGTTGCAATAGTTTTCTCCCCAGAAGATATTGACAAAGCTTTTAAAATGGGTGGATTCCCTCTGAACTCCGGTAAACGGAAAACGGATGGATGAAAAGAAAAAGAACAGATCAAACAGAGGGAGTTGAAACTCCAACGGGAATTCCCAATCAAATACACCGATGCCGTCTTTCCCTAATACGATATTGGCCGGCCAGAAGTCTCCGTGCCGGATCATAAGAGGAAGTTCCATACCCGACAGCAGTCGCCTCTTCTCATATCGGTCGTTTAGAAATCGGTGCTCATCCGGGTTCAGCAAAAACCGGCATCGGAAACGCTTTATGGGCCCCAATACCTTTTCTTCATACGCACTGGAGTCAACTACGATCCTCCGGATTCCGAAGGTTTTATGCAGGTGCAGCCACCAGATCAGAATGAGATCAATTGAATGAGAAAATCTCTGCCGTGAAAACAGGATCTTTCCGGGAATATTTTTCATCAAGGAACCGGACAGGGCCGACTGGAGCGTAACCAACACACCCTTTGAATTCCAGATTCCAAGGGGCTCCGGGGTGCGCTGAATTTTTGCGTTGAGTCCGGTCTGATGCAGTTTTGTAAGGGTGTTGAATTCGGTCTGATAGATCGCCTTTCCGGCAGCGGTTCGTGCCGCTTTGGCAACCAGTCGGGGAACACCATCTTCTTTTCTCAAAAACAGACAACTGCATCCGTCAACCAGACCGTTTGAGGCGTCCAGATAGACCATATGGTCAGTATCGACATCGGTTCGGCCCATCCGTTTCAAATAGTCGGTAACGCATTGTCTGACCAATCTGTTCATTGAATCTCCGAAGCCGCTCTTTGGGCATGCCGTGTTAAAGTTTTACCCATTTTTTCTACCGACCGAACCATGTCATCCCAGGTGTTAACCGCTGTGTGACGTTGAATATTTTTCTGAAACAGATCCCGGTCCGGGTGGACGAAAAACCGCTCAACAGCCATGGCGATGGCCTGGGAATCGCCTGGAGGCACCAGATAGCCGGTAGAACCGTCCGTGACAACCTCGGGGATCCCACCGACGGTTGTGGCGATGACCGGTTTTAAAAAACCGTATGCCATTTGAAGGACCCCGCTCTGGTTGATGCTCAGGTAGGGAAGTACCACCAGATCGGCGGCGGAGAAATAACACCCCACCTCGGCATTGGGCACATACCGATCAACAAGGGTCAATTGTCCCTTGTCGAGAAGTCTTTTCAATTCCGAACGGTAGGTGCCGATGTCTTCATAAAACTCTCCCGCCACCACCAGATGATACCCATCAGACGGGGGTAGCCACTGCATGGCCTTGAGCAGGTAATTTAACCCTTTGTATTTTCTGACCACGCCGAAAAACAGAAGAATCCGTTTCCCGGAAAGCCCCAGCCGTTCCCGGGCCCGTGACATCGGTATCTGTGCGCCACCCGCAAACGCTCCGTAGTCCGGATGATGCGCCTTGTAGACCGGTCGGTGCGGATACCGCCTCTGGATCTGCTCGCAGCCTCTCTGCGAATGTGTGATAAATCCTTGTGCCGAACCGAACGCATACCGCAACAGGATACGATCCGGACGGGTGCGTTCGTGGGGATAAATGTTGTGGCATAGATAACAACTGGGGATACGTGCCAGCCACCAGGACAGATAGGCCATGGTACCGAATGCCGGTGCGAAAAACGGATGCCACCAGGAAAAGAGGATAAAGTCCGGCCGGAAGCTGATAATTTTCTTTAGGGTCAAAAGCCAGGACAGCGGGTTGATGGAATCCAGGCAGGGGTCGTTCGGAACACGAATAATCGGCGGTGAGGCATCTTTCTGTGTCTTTCCGGGAAACAGCAGGTTCGGATATTGCCGGTTGAACGCAAAAAACCGGACATGGTGTCTTTCCATGAGCGCATGGCACAGCAGGGTCGTGTAATGGGATATGCCGCCGCGAAACGGATGGGTCAATCCCACCAGGGCGATCCGCATTTTATTCGATTCAGCCACCGTCTGTGTCGTCTCCCAATATTTCAGCAATGGAATACCCGGCCTTTTGTCCGCCGGCACCGGTCCTGGTGATAAACAACTCCCCCAGAAGACCGAGTGAAAAAAACTGGGCGCCGACAATCATCAACAGAATCCCGAGACTCAGAAACGGCCGCTCATGTATTCGCCACCGGCTCTCGCTCAGCAGATCGAAGACATACAGAAAATGCGCTGCAGTAAAAAACAGCAGGATCCCGAACCCCACGGCGCAGACAGAAAGTCCGCCGAGGCCTAAAAAGTGAAGGGGCCGCTTTGCAAAACGGGTAATAAAAACAACTGTCAACAGATCGAGCAGCCCCCGGTGATACCGCTCCATTCCATATTTGGAAATGCCGTGTATGCGAGGCAGGTGCCGTATCTTGACCTCCCCAAGCAGAAACCCTTTGGAATGGGCCAGAACGGGGATATACCGGTGAAGCTCGCCGTATATTTCAATCTCCGCCAGGACCGCCTTGCGATACACTTTGAAAGGACAGTTAAAGTCGTGTAGAGGGATCCGGGTCACCAGGGAGACGACCCGGTTGAATATTTTTGAAAAAAGTCGTTTGGAAACCGATTCTTTCCGGTCGTACCGCCAGCCGACGACCATATCATACCCCTGGTTTATCTTCTCCATAAACAGTGGCAGATCGCCGGGATCTTCCTGCAGATCCGTATCCATGGTGACAATTACATCCCCTTTGGCCTGCCGGAAACCGACGTTGTAGGCCGCAGATTTACCGAAATTCTTTCGAAACCGGACAACCTTGACATTATCCGCATGCTGATAAATGGCGCTCAGCACGTCAAAGGAGCTGTCCGTACTCCCATCGTCGACAAACACCAGTTCGTAAGCAGCAGGGTGATTGCGCATCACGGTCACGATCTTTTGATAAAAATCCTCAAGATTTGCCTCTTCATTGTAGACAGGCAGTACAAAAGAAATGAGACCGGTTTCAGGGTAGCGGGACGGATTTTCTGCCATGGTCATGTCGATAGCTCCACGTACTATGGGTGGTGTTTAAAAAATTATCTTGAACACTATACTACAGCAGACCGGCTTTTTGATACCCGTCGACGGTCTTTTGGATTCCCTGTTTTATTTCGAACTTGGGACGATATCGGAGCGCCTGCATGGCTTTCTTAACGGAATATCCATAATTATCCGACATCATGCTGACCCTTGAACGGGTCAACGGCGGTTCAAAATGTAGCATGCGCCCCATAATTTCCAGTCCCAAAGCACATAGCCATGCCGGACGGCCGGGAACACTCACCCGGGTGCATTTTACCTTCAGGGCGGCTGCAATGGTTTCCACCAGCACCTGCTTGGTCACCGGTTTCCTGCCGCCGATAATATAGATCTCTCCGGGGGAACCGTTTTCCAATGCAAGCAGAATCCCGATGACCAGGTCGTCGATATAGACCGGAGTGACAAAGGAATGCCGGTTGCCGATAAATGCAAATCGCCTGTTTTTTATGGCCCGAAAAAGGGATAACTTGTGAGGATCATCGGGTCCGTAAACAAACGTCGGTCTCACCACCAGTGACGACACGCCGTTTTGCCCGGAGAGTGAAAGGATCTTCTGTTCCGCCAGGCATTTGGTCTTTTCGTATGCGGTTTTCGGACGGCACGGGTACGCCTCATCAACCGGTGCTTCCGTGACCGGACCGGTCACCCCGCCGGCGGAGATGTAAACAAACCGGTGAAGCCCTTTTTCGATAAATCTACGGAGCAGGTGGGTACTCCCCAGCACATTGACGTCATACAAAGCGGTCTCCGGAACCCCCCATTTCCCGAGAAGACCGGCACAGTGGATTACCGTATCGATACCAACCTCGATACCCTCGAGACTTTCCGGAACGGTCAGATCCCCTTTAAAAATCTCTGTGCCGGCCATGCCTTCGGCTCGACCGGGATTTCGGATCAGCACCCGGACAGAATGCCCCGCACAGAGCAGCGACTCAACAAGATGCCTGCCGATAAAACCGGCAGCCCCGGTAACCAGGAAACGGCGTCTGTTATCCGGTAGACTTCTTTTCTCCGTTTTCACATGCATCTGGTCAATAATCGAAAGTTCCCCTAATAAAAATTTACACTTATCTCCAAAGCTCCAGTTGCATACCGCAATAGGATTTGAAGGTGATTCGATTCGTGGATGTGTGACTGTCTGAGTATATTAGGGAGCGTTGCATCAAACAGCATGAAGGTGTTGCAATAGACCCTAAATATTTTATATCGCTCGATGTTTTATTGATCTCGGAGCTCTGTTTGATGTTACGATCCCTTATATCCGAGTTTCATACGTCCACGAAGCGGGTTATCTTCAAAGCCGTTAGGTCTTTACTGGAGCTTTATAGATAACCGCGTAAAAATTTTACCATACAGGATTCTTAATTTTTTCTGAAGAAAAAAACGAGACGGCATCTTCTCTTCTCATGCAACCCGACGTTCCAAAGCGGATCATTTCCAACAATTCTCGGTGAACTGGATATGAAGCCGGATGGCCGGATTTTCAAATGCTCAACTGTCTGAGTGCGTTAGCGCGAGTTTTGAGCGTTTTAAAATCCGGTTATCCGGCGGAAACTGTATGGTTGCTTTTTCATCGAGAATTGCCGGACCCTTTCACATCCATTTGTTTTTCACAAACAACATTGCTATAATTCTTAAAAAACGTGGGCATCGACGGCGGTGAAAACAACGGGATTAAAATGAGTGCGGAACAGACTGGAATTCTGGTTGAGGGAAAGGGTGTCGACTATGAACGGTATGCACTAAATCGACTCTTTCACGACTTTGTCCAAAAATATGGAATCACCGACGTGTGCGAGGTTCCGGCCAAAGGTGAAAAGGCCATGCCGTCACTCTATTCCATCGCATTCGGTGAGGCCGGATGCCGCGTCACCCTCGTAAATGCCGAAGAAAAATCAAAAAAGGCATGGCGGGAACTTGGATTCAAGATCGCCTATATAGATTGTGATGACCTGAACCATACCGGCATGGATAGCGGGCAGTACGACCTGGTCTGGAATTTTCAACATCTTTCTCAACACGGAGAAAAAGAAGCCCTGCTGGCCGAGATGACCCGCTTGAGCCGGAGGTACATCATGTCTGTTGCGGTGAACCGGTTCAACCCGGGGTTTTTCAGTCACCGATGCACCCATCGTCTATTTCGAATCCCATGGAATCATGGAGACATCCCCTACATGAATCTGTTCCATGTCCGTCGACAGTTCGAGGAAAGCGGTTTAAAGATCGTAAAGGCGGGTTTTGTGGACATGCCGCCTTTTCCGGATTCAATGGGGATTCGGGATTTAAAACTGCATCGAAAAGAGATGGATTTAAACAAAGCCGACTGGGACAGCCGCACCCTAACATGGATGAAGAGGGGCGCCTATCCCGTTCGCATCAAGCTGCTCTACCTGTTTGAAAGGCTTCGGCTCCCCTTTCCGCTGAAACTCATGGCATCTCATCTTTTTTATATACTTGCAGAAAAACAGTCGGAGCATCAAATTGTTTAAGCGGGTTTGTTATCTGATCTTTCTGATTGAAGCGCTGCTGGGAGTGGCGCATATTCTCTGGCCCGAATACCGATGGGGGCAGGGTCGGCGGTCCTATTTCAATTTCGGAAACAGCCAGACCCTTGCCTCCTGGCTTGCAAGCATGCAGCTTGCGGGAATCGCACTCTTTGCGCTCGTAGGATTCCACCGCGAACGGTTGCGGCAAAAAGGCGATGTTATCCCAACGATCTGGTTCTGGCCCATCGGCGCCTTGATCGCTCTGGTGATGTCCATAGCCGAAATGACGCGTATTCACCACCGGCTCAACCTCTTGGGGTTTCCGGCCCCGGATATTTATGAACTTTTTATTACCCTCCCGCTCGGGGCGTTTCTCATCATCGTCTTCGGATGGTTTCTACTCCACAGATTAAAACACCTTCCCAACGAAACCCGATACGCCTTGGGCTGGCTGACGGTCTGGGGGGGGCTATTGTTTTTAAAGATACTTACCCCTGCCATGGGTTCCATGGCAGACAGCCGGCAATTGGAAATCACCCTCTGTATCGGCCTGGCCCACCTCATGGGCATTACCCTGCTTCTGACCGCTGTCGGCGGACTTGTCCTCCAGCCAGTAGACATTTTCAGACCACCCAGGGCAATGCAAAAAGAAACGGCAGCACCCTTTCCCCAAAATTCCGGCCGCATCTGGATACTCCTCGGTGTCGGCGGCACCGCCTTTGCCGTCATCTTTCTCCAAATCATTCTCTTTCAGATCCTGACCATCTTCAGTGACTATCTCACCGCCCATTCGGTGATCTCCATCGTTTTGCTGGGCATTTCCGGAGGCGGTTTAATCGGATTTTTTTCGACCCGCCGGGCGCCCCTGGAAACCATGATCGGGGCCAGTCTGCTGTTTCCCGTTTCGATACTTGTGGCTTTCGGTGCGGCTGTCAGCCTGATAAAAACACCACTGGCGGCATCCATTCTGCTGATGCTGCCGTTTGTCTGCGGCAGCACGGTGATTACGGTCGCCTTGGCCCGGGCAGAATCTCACCGGGTTTATTTTATCGATCTTCTCGGCGCTGCATTCGGGGCGTTGCTGGTCAGTACGGCCTTAGGACATTTCCGGGAAGAGAGCAGCCTGTTGTTTTTAGGCGCGTTTACTTTTCTTCTCGCCGGTTGTTTTATCGTCTCCTACCCGAACCGGCGCGTCCGTATCTGGCTTTTTCTTCTGATGCTCTCCGGAGCCTCTGGTTTTTTCACCACCGGCAGCCTGAACCTCGAGCTCGACCGGTTGAACATCGTACGAACCAAGATCCTGGGCAGATACCCAAATGCACAGGTACTCTTTTCAAAGTCTTCCTTTGTAGGCCGGTATGACGTTGTCCGCCGGAACCCGAAACGAAAAACCCTGAAAGCATTTGAAAACGGCCACGTCACCGACACGATCAGTAACCGTCCCCCGGAAAACTACCAGATAGATCCCAGGGTGCCGCATACCCTGATGAAGGATCCGGTCATTCTCATTCTGGGGCTTTCCGGAGACGGCATCACCAAGACCGCAAGATCCCTGGGTAAAAAAGTGTATGGCGTGGAAATAAACCCTGCCGTCGTGGACCTGCAGACCCATGCGTTAAAGAGACTCAACGCTGACAGCTACCGGAATATCGATGTGACGGTAAAGGATGCGCGAAGCTTTGTGGAACAGAGCAGGCAGCAATACGACATGATCACGTTGATGAATGCACACCGTTCCAGGGGCCGTACTGCGGGACGCGCCCCCAGCCCTGAGTACCTTCATACCCGTGAAGCCATCACATCATACCTCGATCACCTCACCGACCGGGGGGTCCTGATCGTGGAAGAGCCGGTGAGTCGGCCGAGAAGAGAACCTCCGGTGTGGAAACTGCTCGTAACAATGCGCCGTGCCTTGCTTGATCGGGGCAGCATGCAACCGGAGCGGCATTTTTTTGTCTTCCAATGGAAAACAAAGCGGAACAATTATGTCCAGATACTCATAAAAAAGACCCCCTTTACGGGTGCAGACATCGACAATCTGAGACAATGGCTCCGGGAGGTCGACGACATAAAAAATATCGAATCCGTTCGGGGGCGGCGGATGGGGCCCATAAGCGCCAAAACAACGCTTCTATACAGCCCGGATGAATATTTTTCAAACACCTATTTTCGAATGATCACCGGAACGGCCCACAGCAGCTTTTTACGTGCCCGTAACCTGGTGGTCACCACCGATGACCGGCCCTTTCATTTTGATGTCGATCCGGCACATCCCAGGATCCGGGCATCCTATGGGAGGGCGTTGATCATGGCGGCGCTCTTTTCGCCGTTTATTCTTTTCTTCCTGGGTCGATATCGCTCCCAATTGCGCAGCACAATGCCGTATATCTATGTCGTCGGCCTGACGGGATTGGGGTATTTGCTCATTGAAGTTGTCCTGATCCAGCGGTATGAAATCTTCCTGGGGTCTCCGATTGTCACCTTTTCATCGGTTCTTGGGACCCTTCTCATCTTCTCCGGCCTTGGGAGCCTTTGGAGCGGCCGCATTGCACATCGGCGGCTCTGGATCGCACTGGGAGCGCTCCTTGTTTTTTTAATCCTGCATCTGCGATGGATCCCCGTTCTTCTCGCCATGGGTGCATTCCTTAAACTTCCCTGGAAAGCGACTCTTGCCGTCATCTCTATCGCACCGTTGGCTTTTTTCATGGGCGTCCCTTTCCCCTACGTGCTGAGAGGGGCCAAGGCAAAATTTTCAGGCTCGGCAGCAGCCTTCTTATTTGCGGTCAACGCCGCGGCCGGAGCCGTGGCAGTGCCTCTGGCTTTAAACCTGTCAACGGCCTGGGGACTTGATGCCGTTTTCCTGGTGAGTATTTTGATCTATCTAGCTGCGGGAATATCGCTGGTTGCCACGCTTAAAAACCGGATCCTCGGGTTCACAAACTGGGGGGTCGCCGTTTTCCTGATCCTGGTACTGGCCGCTCCGTGGTTTTTGAACCGGCCTGTTCAGACCTCCGCATCAGACAGAGCGTATCACCGCGTATTCGGAGTCAGCTACGGGCGATCTCATTATCGACAAGACAAGATCGTCAGAGGAGGTTCTGCATCCAAACGGGTGGCTTTTGAATGGATTTTTTGGATTATCCGATCAAAGGATCGAACGATCCTGGTGGATACGGGGTTTGACGACCCGAATATGGCCAACCGGTATCGTATCAGAAAATTCACGCAACCCACAGCGAGACTGCACCGGCTGGGAATTTCACCGGATGAGATCAGCGATGTGATCCTGACCCATGCTCACTGGGACCATATGGGAAGCCTCAGTCCTTTCAAGAATGCGAAAATCTGGATTCAGGAAAAGGAATACCGTCATATCGAATCGATTCTTGGCAATGGCAAATCTGAAGCAGGCGGCATGCGATCAAAGGATTTAAAAACCCTGTTTTCGGCCGAGCAGGAGGGCCGGGTAAACCGGATCCGCGGCGAAGTTACGTTACTGCCCGGTATCACCCTGACCCCCGGGGGCTCACATACACCTGGATTCCAGTATGTCACCGTGGAAACACTGGATGGTCCGGTTATCATTGCAGGGGATTCGACGTATCTCTATCAGAATAACCTGTGGCATCGACCCATCGGGGATGCTGTCGATTACCACGATAACCTGGAGACCATTCAGAAGATGCATCGACACGCGGCGTCTCCATTCTATATCCTGCCCGGCCATGATCCGCGGGTTATGAAATGGTTTCCAAAAATCTCTAACGGAATCGTTGAGATAACCAGCGTGGCGGAATGAGAGCGATGGTCAAATCAGAAAATGTTTCAATCTATGATACGGCGCGTCGTACCGTTTCTGCTTATATTGCCGTCCTTCTGGGTCTTGTGCTGGTGTTCGGGCTGGTGCACTGGTTTTTTGGAGATTTTAGAACTGGCCGTATCGCCTGGTTCAATCTGGACAAGGAGAGAAATATCCCCACCTGGTTTTCGGGGGTACTTTTTTTTCTCTTCGGCTGCAGCACATTTGTCGCCTTCTACTGGGAAAAGCACCGGAACGCAACCGAGTCGTCTTACTTCCGGCTCCCTATCTTATGGCTCGGCGTGGGAATGGCCGGTCTATTCTTGTCCCTCGATGAAATTACCATTCTTCACGAAAATATCTACTGGCGGGAAATCCGGCACATTTCCGGCACATTCGGAGATGCATGGAAATACATGACACAATGGCAGATCCTATTCGCCCCGGCCATCGTGCTCATCCTCTGTTACTTTATCCTGTTTTTTCACAACCGTTTCAAAGACAGCAGGGATTCACGCATCGCAGCCTACACCGGTATGGGGTGCTGGCTCCTGGCATTGTCGATTGAGGGTGTCCGGGAAACCGTCAAGCTGTCTGGGCCGGGATGGTATTCTCTGTCCGTTCTGTTCGAAGAGATGTTGGAGATGAACGGCACGATCTTTTTAACGGCAGCTGTTGTTTTCTATGGTGTCGATATCGCCTTCGATTTTACAAAAATACGCCGGACCCGATGTTTGAAACCTTCAAAATTCTTTACAATAAAAGCAACTGCCGGCTTGGCCGTAATCGTGTTATTCTTGTCCGGCGCAGGAGCCATGGTCTATTTTTTTTCCCAAAGATTAGCCGCCTCAAAGCACCCATTGCCCAGGCTGTATCTGAAAGCTCAGCGCCCATCTCAAAGCCCGCCCATAAGCACCCGCCAACAGGTGACGTCTGAAACTGAAAATAGAACATCAAAGATCCGGTTTAAAGACATCCAAAATCCGATTGCGATTTCAGATACCGACGGAAAAACCCTGTTAAAAGCCATTGCCGAATCCCTTTATCAAAAAGAAGAAACTCGAATCGATTTGCCCGAAGTATTCAGCAGAGACAGCTCACCACGTATCGTCTTTCTATCGATCAGCAACGGAAATTCCCCTGCGCGCATTTACAGGGGCGCCGGGAAAGGGATAAACCGTGCGATAAAAAACGCCCTGTATCGTTTTGACCGGAAGCCCGGCACAAGCAGAAAACCCCTATGGATAAAACTTGATATCGTCCAGGATGTTATCCCCATAGCCCATCAGACTTTCCAACAGCCGCTGATGCATGATCGGAGTCTCTACGGTATTGCATTTGCCGGGGATTCGGAAATCGCTTTTCTACCGGAAGAGCTGGTATCGCATACGCTGATTGACAGAAAAGGTCGGATAAGATCCAAGAAAATCGACAGGTATCTGCGGCAACGGCATACGATTGACAATGCATGGTCGAATCTTAGCGTGAAACAACGCATCTTCCGGTTCACCACCACAGGCTTTTTTGCAGGTGACGAAAGGATCCATCGGCTCTACAGAGGGCATCGCATATTCAATCATATTAACGGTGATCAACTCCTCTCGGCGGCTAGCCGGGGGGGTAATTATCTTATTCGTGCCACGGGCCCGGATGGTAGGTTTGATTATATCTATTATCCTCACACCGATAGGGTCCCGGCAAAATATAATCTTATTCGACACGCCGGAACCATTTACGCCATGGTTGAACTCTACGAGATCACCCAAGACCAATCCCTGCTGCAGGCGATTGAACGTGCCATGGGATATCTTTTAAAACAGATCAAAACATGTTCACTGGGTGGGGAGACGGTTTCATGTGTAATCGAAAAGGATTATGTGAAGCTTGGCGGAAACGCACTGGCAGCTGTCGCCCTGGCCAAATACACGGAAGTGACCCAGGACCGGAAACATGTTCCGGCCCTTCTTAAATTGGGAAGGTGGATTCAACACGCCCAGGCATCAACCGGAGAATTTATCGTTCAGAAACAACGCTATTCGGACGGTCGGATCATCGACATCGACTCCCAGTATTATCCCGGAGAAGCCTTGCTGGCCATGGTCCGAATTCACCGCCTGGTTCCCCGGACGGATTGGCTGGATACGGCTGAAAAAGGGGCCCGGTTTTTGATCCGGGTGCGGGATCATGGGGTGCCGGACACCTCTCTGACACACGACCACTGGCTGCTTTATGCATTGAACGAACTCTACCGGCACCGCCCCGACCCTCTGTATCTTGCCCATGCCTTTCGCATCGCAGGGGCGATTCTCAGGAGCCAGAATCGGAATCCGGAATATCCGGATTGGCTCGGCAGCTATTACAAGCCGCCGAGATCCACCCCCACGGCCACTCGGTCGGAAGGGCTCTCTGCAGCTTACCGTTTGGCAAATGATTATGGAAGCAAATCAGAGGCGGAAAAAATCCTGGATGCGATTCAGTTGGGCATTGCGTTTCAATTGCAGACACAGACAGATCCTGAGTCGGCACTCTATTTTAAGAATCCCCAACGCGCATCGGGTGGTTTTAAAAGGAGTCTTACCAACCCTGAAATCCGCATCGACTACGTTCAGCACAACATCTCGAGCCTGCTCGGACTTTACCGGATATTAAGCGGTCAGCCGTAGCGACATCAAATCTGATTATGAAAAAAAGGCCACGCCGTTTTTCAGCATGCGGACACCGGGTGTAAGTGTTTCGTCAACCGGTTCATGTTTCCGTTTTTTCTGCTCCTTGAGACGCGTCCAGTCCGGATGGTTGGTGGGGTGGTTGAAGCCTTCCGGATGCGGCATCAGGCCGAAAATCCGGCCGGTCGTATCGCAGATGCCGGCGATATCCCGCATGGAGCCGTTGGGATTGAAGGGAAAGGCGCCATGGGCCGGTCCGCCGTCGGGCACGGCATATTGAAGCGCTACCTGGTTTTTTTCAAAAAGCCGATCGATGACAGCGGCTTCCGCATAAAACTTCCCCTCCCCGTGCCGGATGGGCAGTTCCAGCCTTTCTATCCCTTTCGTAAAAACACAGGGAGAAGCCGGATTGATCGCCAGGGTCACCCAGTCGTCTCTGAAATTCCCGCAGTCATTGGCGGTCAATGCCACCGATCGGGTCTGATAGTCGCCGTCTATTCCGGGGAGAAGACCGAGGTTCACAAGGGTCTGAAAGCCGTTACAGATGCCGAGCACGAGGTTTCCCTTTTCGGCAAATCGGATCAACCGGTCTCCCAGTCTGGTTTTAAACCGGATGGCCTGAATCACGCCGGCACCGTGGTCGTCTCCCCAGCTGAAACCACCGATAAAGACGATGATCTGATAAGGTTCGAGAGATACAGCGCCGTCGATAAGCGAATTGATGTGGACCCGATCCGCCGTTGCCCCCGCCAGTTCGAATCCATAGGCGGTTTCATGATCGCAGTTGAGTCCGTATCCGGTCAGTACCAATACCTTTACATCTTTCATATCAACTCTCCAAAGGGCTTTTTCCAGGCCTTCTTAAGATCAGAGACCCCGAGAGACAGGATGCATTCACCCGAAAGGCCGTTTATACTAAGCTGCGGAGATACGGTGATTTTTCCGATACACGCGTATGGGTGTTTACCCAATACCGCTTCAAAGCGGTCTTTAACGGCCGGATCGATGGATACGATAAACCGGCCGGCGGATTCCGAAAAGAGGATCTTGTCATCCCGAACCAGTTCGGCCGTCGGTACAAGGCCCAGATCGACCTGCATTCCCAAGTTGGCGCCCATTGCCGTCATGGCCAGATGGATCCCCAGCCCGCCGCGATAGACACCGTGTACAGATGCCACCAGTTCCTGGTCGATGGCGGCTCCCAGGGCCCGGTACAATTTGGGGAACGCATCGGCATCGACACGGGGTACATTTATGCCGGTATATCCGAAATGTTCATAGTATTCGGAACCACCCAGTTCGTCCCCTGTAGTCCCTAAGACATAGACCAGGTCGCCGGGAATTTTGGCTTCCATGGTGACGCATTTGCCGATATCGGCAACAATGGATGTCGCGGAAAACTGCAGGGTCGGCAAGGCGGACACCTTGTGGGTTTCGCCATAGGACCCTGTCAGATGGCCGTCCACATACATGCTGTCTTTTCCGGAAAGAAGCGGTATCCCATAGGCCAGGCAGGTATCCCGGAGCGCCCAGCACGAACGGACAAGCTGGGCGGCTTTAAGTTTGCCGTCCGGGTTGTCTTCCGGATGATATTGGATGTTGGGCCAGCAGAAGTTATCAACACCACCGATCTGCTCAAGATCCGCCCCCACGGAAACGAGCCTGCGCACCGCTTCATCGATGGTGCATGCGGTCATGTGATAGGCATCGATTGAAGAATAATGCGGAAGCAGGGCTTGGGAAAAGGCAAGCCCCTTTTTTGAGTCAAGAACCGGTCTTATGACCGCAGCGTCACTGCCCACATCGCGATCGACCCCCACGAGCGGTTTGATCACACTGGTTCCCTGGACCTCGTGATCGTACTGTCGGCAAATCCATTCCTTGGAACAGATATTGGGGTTTGAGAGAAGATTAAGCAGCATCCGGTTCATATCCGGTGGGGTTTTAACCACCGGTTCGACCAGTCCCCTGTCTTCCGGAGACCGCCACTCGGCATCGAATTGCCATTGGGGAAATCCGGATGTTAAAAGATCCATATCCACAAACGCGCAGGTGTTTCCTTCGTAGGTGATGTGCAGTTTACCCGAGTCGGTAAAACGGCCGATCACCGTGCTTTCCACGGCATGCTGGCGGGATAGGGCAAGGAACCGATCCCAGTGGTCGAGGCTGACGGCCACGGTCATCCGCTCCTGGGACTCTGAGATCCAGATTTCCCACTGATCCAGGCCTTCGTATTTGAGCGGCACCTTTTCAAGCTCAACTTCACAGCCGTTTGAAAATCGGGCCGACTCACCCACCGATGAAGAGAGCCCGCCGCCACCGTTATCCGTGATAAAGGGTATGAGCCCCTCATCCCGGGCCTCGAGAAGAAAATCATGCATCTTTTTCTGGGTATATGGGTCACCGATCTGTACGTGTCCGGCCGGTGTGCTTTCTGAAAATATTTCTGAAGAGGCGGTGACCCCGTGGATACCGTCTTTACCCACCCGCCCGCCGCACATAACGATCAGCTCACCGGGTGTGGTTTTTTTCTGTTCCGCCGGCGCTCCCTGAACAGATGACGGCATAATCCCCAATGCGGTGACAAATACCAGGCATTTGCCCATATACCCGGGATGAAACAGCACCTGGCCGAAGGGTGTCGGAATACCACTCTTGTTGCCGCCGTCCCGAACGCCTTCGATGATCCCGTCGAGCAGCCGGCGCGGGTGCAATTTGGGTTTGAGGGGACCTGCATAATCCCGGGGCCCCACACAGTATCCATAACTGCCCATGATCAGCTTCGACCCGAGACCCGTTCCGAGCGGATCCCGGTAGACACCGACAATGCCGGTAATGGATCCGCCGTAGGCTTCCATGTTGGATGGAGAATTATGCGTTTCTCCGGTAACCACATAATAATGTGCATCATCAAACCGGGCCACGCCGGCATTGTCCCACAGGACCGAAACCACCCACGGTTTCTCCGCTTTCAAAGCCAAGGTGGGTGCTTGGATACAGGTCTCAAACAGATTATCCACCAGGGTTTCGGTGCCGGCAACCGCATCCCGGTATCGGAAACGGGCCTGGAAGGTATTATGGTTGCAGTGGTCGCTTCTGGCCTGGGATATGTATTCAAGCTCCACATCGGTGGGGTCGGAAAGACCGACCCGGGATCTGGCCTCCCGGACTTCGGTGTTTAAAAAATATTTCCGGATGACTGGAATATCATTCGGGTTTAACGCAAGGTTGCGCTCATGGCTGATTTTCTCGAGCACTGCGTCACTTGTAATCGGAACGGTGGAAACCGTCGGGGTGTGATCGAGTTTGACTCTGGGGATGATAAAGCCGATACCGTCATGGGAATCCCAGTTGCCGGCCGGATAGATCCGCCATTGCTGGATGATGTCGTTGGCAAGCAGCTCCCCGGCAATCTTGTCGGCATCCGCTTCGGTGAGCCCGCCGCCGCTGAGGCAATACCGTTTTGACGTGTAGACCGCCGCATTCCGGTCAAACGGCTTCCCCAGCACATCTTCAATGGCTTCAATGGCGGTGCTTCCGGGGTTGTCCCGAACCCCGGGTCGAAACCCCACCCAGATGGACCAGTCGAATTCCAGGGGAATCGGTCGGTATGATGACACCTGGGTCACAGGGTTTGTAAAGACCTCGCTCCGAATGCTCTCGAGCTGTTCCTCGGACAGCGCCGCATCCATTGTAACGATATTAATTACCCGAACCTTTCCCAGTTCATACCCAAAGTAGTGTTGAGCCTTCTGTCGAACTCCGTCTCCTTCTGCATCGAACAACTCGGGTTTCAAAGCAATTTCAAGTCGGTAAGGCATTGGATTATTCCCGCTTCAATTTAAGTTTGAAATTTGAAGTTAAAAGTGAGCTAAAATTGAGGAATGCGCTGTTCGCACGGTCAATCTAAAATTGATAAAATACCTTAACTTTAGGCACTTTAGATCACTTTAGGCACTTTAAACTTTAATCATAGAACGAATAGAGCAATTGTAATTCGAAATCGTATTTAAAAACACATGTGCTCAGTTCATCAACTGAAAAAGATCCGCGAAATATCGTTATAAAAAACATAGACCATCAGGAGGATGAGAATAAAAATCCCGATCTGCTGGGCGACCTCCCGCATCCGGGTGTTGACCGGACGGCCGATGAGCGCTTCGATAAAAAAGAATAGGAGATGTCCGCCGTCAAGGACCGGTATCGGCAGAAAGTTTAAAATTGCCAGATTGACGCTGAGCAGCGCGATAAAAAACACCAGACTGGCAAGGCCTTCTTTTGCCTGCTGTCCCGCCATTTCGGCAATCATGATGGGTCCACCCAGGGTTTTTGTCGAGACGGTCCCCTGGAACAGTTTGACGATGCTTAAAACGGTCAGCCGGGTAATCCGGTAGGTCTGTTGAATGCTTTCGCCCAGGGCTTGAAACGGATTCAGGTCCTCGGTGAAAAAATCGCCGGCGGCAACAATGCCGATCACATAGCGCTTTTTATCTTCCCCAAAGATGTTCTTGGTAATTTTAACGTTCGGGGTCACCCGGATATCGGATTTGGAACCGTTCCGGAGGACGGTCAGAGACAGTGATTTTCCGTCGCTCTCCTTGATAATCGTCGACATGTGATCCCAGCTTTGAACGGGGTGATGGTCGATCGATAGGATCGTATCCCCTTTTTTCAGGCCGCTCTCAAGAGCGGGGCTTCCGGCCTGAACCTCCCCCACTGTGGGTTTCAGGATATAAATGCCGGATATCTGAAAAATCCCATAGAAAATAATGACTGAAAGGAGCAGGTTGAAAAAAGGACCGGCAGCCACGATACAGATCCGCTTGAGCACATGCTTGTGGGTAAAGGAGAGGGGAATATCGGCGGGCGGTATTTCGGCATCCGGTTCTTCACCCACCATCTTGACATACCCGCCCAAAGGGATCACCGATACGCGATAGTCGGTCAAGCCGACTTTTTTACCGAATAAACGGGGCCCGAAACCGAGAGAAAATTTCTCCACCCCCACGCCGAAAAACCGGGCCACAAGAAAATGCCCCAGTTCATGGAAAAAAATCAAAACGCCCAAAACGATTACAAATGCAAAGATATTAGTGGTCATAATTTATTCTTAGTTGTTTAGTGTTTAGATATTACCGATTATCTCTTATTTTTCAAACAGGAACAACACCCAATCCAATAATTGAATATTTCCAGAGTCGCCATTTTTATCAAACCTGCCCGAGAGCTGTCTCTCTTGCCCATTTATCGGCTGCCAGGATGTCGGAAAGTTCCGGTTGGCCAACCACCTCGTGCCCGGACATGGTCTCTTGGATCATTTCCGGTATCTGGACAAATGAAATGCATCTTTCAAGAAAAGCACCGACTGCGATCTCATTGGCGGCATTCAGCACAGCCGGCATCGTGCCGCCCGCTTCACAGGCCTGATAGGCAAGCTTTAGACAGGGAAATCGTTTGAAATCGGGTGCTTCAAACGTTAAGGCGCCAATACTGCTGAAATCGGGCAAGGGCTGTTCGAGCGGCAGCCGCTCCGGATAGGAAATCGCATAGGCGATGGCCCCCTTCATATCCGGCACCCCCAGCTGGGCAATAATGGATCCGTCCCGGTACGACACCATGGAATGAACGATACTCTGGGGATGGATAACCACCGATATGCAGTCCTGGGGTACGTCGAATAAAAACTTCGCCTCGATCACTTCAAGGCCCTTGTTCATCAATGTCGCCGAATCGATGGTGATCTTTTTCCCCATCTGCCATGTGGGGTGGTTCAGGGCATCTTCCAGCCGGATATCGGCAAAATCCGCCCCGGGCCTGTTTCGAAATGGCCCTCCGGAGGCGGTCAGGTGAATCTGATGAAAATCTTCCCGGCGTTGTCCGGAAAAACTCTGAAAAATAGCGCTGTGCTCGCTGTCCACCGGAAGAATACGGATCCCCTTCTGCGCGGCCCGGGTCATGACAATCTCGCCTGCCATGACAAGTGTCTCTTTATTTGCCAAAGCAATGTCTTTTCCGGCATCAATACCGGCCAAAGTGGGCAAAAGCCCGGCAGCACCGACCATGGCCGACACCACCATATCCACCGAATCATAAGAAGCAGCCGCCTGGTAACCCTCCGCTCCGAACCGGATATCCACATCGCACCCCCCGGGAAGCAGGTCTCTTAAGGACCGGGCGAGGGTTTCATCATAAACAACCGCCATTTCCGGAGAAAAGCGCCGGATCTGTTCTGCCATGGTTTCGATGTTCTGTTTTGCGGCAATCGTCTTTACACAAAACCGTTCCGGAAACTTTTCAACCACCTCCAGGGTATTGCATCCGATAGAGCCTGTAGAACCGAGTATGGCAAGATTTTTCATAACACGCCCATTATTATATTACCCACCCTTTCAATAAATATAGCACCGGGGCTGCAAACAGCGTCGCATCAAAACGGTCCAGGATACCGCCGTGGCCGGGCAGAATATTTCCGGAATCTTTGATATCTGCCGCCCGTTTCATCTGGGATTCGAAAAGATCTCCCACCTGGGCTGCGATGCCCATTAAGAGCGAAATCAGCAGACACCACCCCCAGGTTATCGGCAGGGCGAGCAGTGTTTTGCAGAGTAGGCCCGCACCCATGTTCCCGGCGATCCCTGCAATGGAACCCTCAACGGTTTTACCCGGGCTAACCAAGGGTATCAGTTTATGTCTGCCGAAGAACGTGCCGGCGTAAAAGGCGGCGGCATCGCCGACAAAAACCACCGAAAACAGAAAAAAGATCCATAGGGGGCCGTCTGAACCGTTCCGGATAAAAACCAGGGACGAAATCAGAACCGGAACATATACAATCGCAAGCATTTGCCGAAATACCGATTCCAGGATTTTCGGTTCGAATCGTATTCGAATAATTGAGACCAGCCCGGTTACGAGAAGATTGAGGAGGATGAGACGGATGATCATTTCCGGTGAGTCGAAAAAGGCGGCCCAGATGACTGCAAGCCCGGCGGCATAGCCTATGATCTGAATCCATCCCAGCGCTGAAGCGCCCAATGGACGGCCGGTGATCTGGAAGTATTCATAGAGTGCCAGAATACCGATGGCACTGACCAGCAGTGTAAACAGGAAAGGGGATCCTTTGGCGGTCAGCCAAATAAGGAGCGGAAGCGCGATAAATGCCGTCAGCAAACGTTTCAGATGCATGGGTGTGTCTACTTAAACCCTAATTGACCGAAAGTCTCGGGGTTGATCCAGGTTCAAGGCGTCCAAGGGCGAAAGGGTCAGGCTATTCCGAACCGTCTGTCGCGCTGTTGATATTCCTTGAGGATCTTATGGTACTCCTCTTTACTGAAGTCCGGCCATAACGTTTTTGTTACAAAAATTTCCGAATAGGCGATCTGCCATAGAAGGAAGTTGCTGATCCGCATCTCACCGCTGGTCCGAATCAGTAGATCCGGGTCCGGAAAATCCGCGGTATAGAGATGCTCCGATACAAGCTGCTCGGTGATGGCTTCCGGCGCGATATCGCCGGAGATGGATTTCTCGGCGATGGCGCGAACCATACGGACGATTTCATTCCTGGCGCCATAGCTCAGTGCCAGATTTAACGTCATGGATCGATTCTGAGCGGTCGCCTGCATGGTCTCTTCCAAGGCTTTTTGGACAAAATTGGGAAGTCGGTCGACCTGTCCGATGGCATTGAGCCGGATGTCGTTCTCCATCATCTCTTTGCGTTCGGACTTTAGGAACCTGTCTAAAATCGCCATAAGGGCCGTGACTTCTGCTTTGGACCGCTGCCAGTTTTCAGTAGAAAACGCATACAGGGTAAGGACCGGTATGTTGAGCGCCCGGTTGGCGCGCACAATGGTTCGAACCGTTTCCGTGCCTCTTTCATGCCCTTTGACCCGGTTCATGATGCGCTGTTTGGCCCATCTGCCGTTGCCATCCATTATAACGGCCACATGCCGAGGGAGCCTGTCTGGATCGAGATGATGACTGTCGAAAGGAGACGGGCTAGAACTCAAGGATTTCTTTCTCTTTTTCTTTAAAGATGTTGTCGATGTTTTTGATGTATTCATCGGTAATCAGCTGGACCTGATCTTGGCCCTTGAAGGCATCGTCCTCAGAAACATCCCCATCTTTTTTCATCCCCTTGAGAAGATCGTTGGAATCCCGTCGGATATTGCGGATGGCGACTTTGGAATCTTCACAGATCTTATGAACGACCTTGCCTAAATCTTTTCGTCGTTCTTCGGTCAGCGGAGGAATGGAAATCCGGATGATCTTTCCGTCATTTGAAGGTGTCAAACCCAGATCGGATTTCATGATCGCTTTCTCGATTTCCTTTATGGCGGAAACATCCCAGGGCAGGATGGTAATCAGACGGCTTTCCGGCACAGCCATTGTGGCCATCTGATTCAACGGGGTCTGCGTTCCGTAGTAGTCGGCACGAATACTGTCCAGCAGGGAAAGGGACGCTCGTCCGGTCCGAACGCGCTTCAGGTCATTGGTCAATACTGCGATCGACTTTTTCATTCGATCATGGGTTTCCTGATAGATATCATCAATCATGGATCGTTCTCCCCATTCCGGTTTTTTGTTTCACCCGGAATGATATCATAAATTCCTGCACAACAATAGATTCATACAGCCGTTTATGGGGGGGTCAGTTGCTGATCCAACTTCCGAGATTTTCCCCGCAGACGACCTTTTTAATATTGCCTTTACCGAGTAAACTGAAAATCACCAACGGAAGATCGTTATCCATGGCCATGGAGATGGCCGTGGAGTCCATGGCTCTGAGATGTTTTTCAAGAACCTCCATATAGGTGGTCTTTTTGATAAATTTCGCCTCCGCATTAACAACGGGGTCAGAGTCATACAACCCTTCCACCTTGGTGGCTTTCATCAGTATCTCCGCATGGATCTCCTGAGCCCTGAGCACGGCCGCGGTGTCGGTGGTAAAGAACGGGTTGCCGGTACCGGCGGCAAAGATGACCACACGCCCCTTTTCAAGATGCCGGACAGCCTTTCGAACGATAAACGGTTCCGCCATTTCATGCATGGAGATGGCGGTTTGAACCCGTGTCTGTATGTCGATCTTCTCCAGGGCATCCTGCAGCGCAAGGCTGTTTATAACGGTTGCCAGCATCCCCATATGATCCGCGGAAACGCGGTCCATGCCCTGGGTGCTTCCGGCAACACCCCGGAATATGTTGCCGCCGCCGACCACGATAGCCGTCTCAACACCCAGTTCGGAAATCGTTCGAACCTCTTCGGCCACATATCGGATCACCTTCGTGCTGATACCGAAGTCCTTGTCTCCCATCAAAGCCTCGCCGCTCAATTTCAGCAGCACTCGCTTAAATTTAGGATCAGACAAGATTTAAGCCCCCCCGACCTGAAAGCGAGCAAAACGTCGAATTGAAATATTTTCTCCGATTTTTGCGATGACATCATTTATAACATCTTCAATAGTCAAGTCGGGCTCTCGCACATATGCCTGCTCCAGAAGGCAGTTTTCCTTGTAGAATTTCTTAACCTTGCCCTCGGCAATCTTTTCAATGATGTTTTCCGGCTTGCCGCTCTCCTGCGCCTGTGCTCGGTAAATCTCTTTTTCTTTGTTTATGATCTCCTCAGACACATCTTCCGCCCTTATTGCCACGGGGCTTGCCGCTGCTATGTGCATGGCGATATTTTTAGCAAATTCTTTAAAGTCATCCGTCTTTGCGACGAAATCGGTTTCGCAGTTGACTTCAACGAGTACCCCGATCTTTCCACCCATATGAATATAGGACTGAACGATCCCCTCGCTGGCAGCTCTTCCGGCCCGCTTTTTGGCAGTCGCAAGTCCCTTTTTCCGTAAAAAATCAACCGAGGCATCCATATCACCGTCGCTTTCGGTCAATGCCTGCTTGCAGTCCATAATTCCGGCGCCAGTCTTCTCCCGAAGCTCTTTTACCATTCCCGCACTAATTGTCGACATCTCTATGCTCCTGTATCTTCCGACCCCGCACCCTGCTCGGTCACTTCTGCTGTTTCTGCTGCAGCATCCGCTGCCGCTTCGGTCCCCTCCGGTGTCGTCCGTTTAATAATCTCAACCACCGGCCCTGCAGTCCCGTCGGAGATGACCATCCGTTCTCCCGGTTTCAGATCCGCACTGACGGCTGCGATTTCATCGTGTTCATCTACCTGCTTATCGGCTTCGGCCTGGACCTTTTCTTCATACCGCTGCCGGCCTTCGATACACGCATCGGCAATCTTAGACGTCAGCAGCCGGATCGCCCGGATCGCATCGTCATTTCCAGGGATGACATAATCGATTTCATCCGGATCGCAGTTGGTATCCACAACCGCAATGATGGGAATATTGAGTCGGATACCTTCACGGATGGCGATGGCTTCGTTTTTCGGATCCACAACAAAAATGGCCCCGGGAAGCTTGTTCATGCTTTGAATACCACCCAGGTTGCTGTCCAGTTTGATGCGCTCCTTGCCGAGCTTCAACCGTTCCTTTTTGGGAAACAGATTGATTGAACCGTCGTTTTGTATCGTGTTGAGGTAATTCAACCGATCGATACTCTGTTTGATCGTCTGAAAATTGGTCAGCATCCCGCCCAGCCATCGGTTGTGGACGTAGAACATCTCGCATCGATTGGCTTCTTCGTAGATGGATTCCCGGGCCTGTTTTTTGGTGCCCACAAAGAGGACGGACTTGCCCTTTGCAGCCGTTTCCGTGATAAAATCATATGAGGTTTTAAACATCCGGACGGTCTTTTGAAGATCGATGATATAGATACCGTTACGTGCGCCGAAGATGTACTGTTTCATCTTCGGATTCCACCGTTTTGTTTGATGACCAAAGTGAACTCCGGCTTCCAGAAGTTCTTTCATTGTAACATACGCCATAACATTCCCCTTTCTGTTCGGTTGATTCCACCGCCTCCATCATCCCTGCCGCCAACCCCGTCCAGGGGGCACCCGGCAGCCGGTCCGGGAGCGTGTGATATTATGTAAACCGAGAATTAGTAACAGATTATCCCCGGATACGCAACTATTTTTTAAATCCCCTTTTTCCGTATCAAGGCGATCCGATCATATCCGCTGTAGTCCTTTTCAATCGACACCGATTCATAACGGCCCGCACCCCGGGCGATCTTCTCAACACCTCTTTGTTGATCGTATCCGATCTCAAACAGCAGCCATCCGTTCGGTTTTAAAAGCCGATGAGCCGAACCGGTAATCTCTCTGATGCAATCCAGCCCGTCAGGTCCGCCGTCTAAAGCCATCCTCGGTTCATATCGGGCGATTTCAGGCTGCAGCCCCTCGATCTCGTCGGTCCGGATATACGGCGGATTCGAAAGAATGAGATCGAATGGACGGCCGCCCTCCTTAAACGGCAGGCTGCCGTTTCCGCATAAAAACTGAATCCGTTCCGAAAGACCGTGGATGCCTGCATTTTTACAGGCCGTATGGATTGCCCTTTGGGATAAATCCGAAGCGATGATTCGGCATCGGGGGCGTTCCGATGCCAGCGCCAATGCGACGGCACCGGAACCGGTTCCAATCTCAAGTATTGTCTGATCAACCGCTTCGGGGATCAATGCAAGGGCTTTTTCCACAAGACATTCGGTTTCCGGGCGCGGTATCAGCACATTGTCTGAAACACGAATATCCATGGACCAGAACTCTTTGGTGCCGGTAATGTAGGCGACCGGCTCCCGCCGAACCCTTCTTTTGATCATGGATTTATACAGGGACAGTTCGGCGGTCTTCAGCGGCTGATCGAAGCGGATGTAGAGATCGATCCGGCCGATCATAAGCGCTTCAGCCAGAAGAACCTCTGCATCTATCCGCGGGCTTTCAATCTCATGAGATTTGAAATAATCGGTGGTCCACTTAAGAAGCTTAAGAATGGTCCATTGCGGTGCCGGACCGTTTGTCTGACTCTGCATGCTGCAATGCCTGGCTCTGGTAATAGGTTGCAAGCTCGTCGACGACCCCATCGATATCACCCTGAATCACGCTATCCAGCTTATAGAGTGTGAGCCCGATACGATGGTCGGTTATCCTCCCTTGGGGAAAATTGTATGTGCGGATCCGCCCGCTTCGATCCCCCGAACCGATCTGACTTTTCCGCTCCTCGGATCGTTTATCATGGTGCTCCTGAACCATTTTATCCAGAAGCCGTGCCCGGAGCACCTTCATGCCTTTGGCCCTGTTTTTGATCTGTGATTTCTCATCCTGGCAACTCACCACCAGACCGCTCGGCAAATGGGTGATCCGCACCGCCGAATCCGTGGTGTTGACCGATTGTCCGCCGGGCCCGGTGGATCGGAAGACATCCACTTTGATCTCGCCCGGATCGATATGCACCTCGACATCTTCGGCTTCGGGCAGCACGGCAACGGTCACCGCAGAGGTGTGGATCCGTCCCTGGGCTTCGGTGGCCGGTACGCGCTGCACCCGGTGGGTGCCGCTTTCAAACTTCAGCCGGCTGTAAGCACCCTTTCCGTTGACCATGGCGATGATTTCTTTCAATCCACCCACACCGGTGCCGTGATGGGTCATCACCTCCACCTTCCAGCCCTTGTTCTCAGCATATCTGCTGTACATCCGGTAAAGGTCGCTGGCAAACAGTGCGGCTTCATCCCCGCCGGTACCGGCACGGATTTCAAGAAGAACATTTTTGTTGTCATTGGGGTCACTGGGCAGGAGGCGTTTCTTCAGCTCGCTTTCAAGATCTTCCTTTTTCCCGTTTAACCCGTCCAGTTCTTCCCGGGCCATGTTTTTAATCTCAGGATCCGCATCTTTTAACAATTCAGCGCTGTCATCGATTTCACGCAGAATAATTTTATACTCCCGAAAAACCGTTACGATCTTGTTCAGCTCCGAATGTTCACGGCTGTATTTCTGATACGCCTCTCGATCCTGAAAGATCCCGGGATCACTCATTATCTTTTCAATTTCAAGAAAACGCTCTTCAACCCCTGACAGCTTGTTAAACATCGATGCCTTTCCCACCAATCGACCTGTTGAATCTGCCCGAACGAGCTCACGATCGATTGCGTCGTCTTTATTAACTATTCGGAATCAAAACGCCAGAAGGAGGGTGGCCGATGTCCCGGGTGTCGAAAAGCATCGGCCGAGTGCGCGCGATTCAGCATGGCTGGCTACTTGTTCTGGAATTTTTCATATTTCTTGCGGAAGCGTTCGATCCGACCGGCCGAGTCGATAAGTTTCTGTTTGCCGGTATAAAACGGATGGCACTTGGAGCAGATTTCAACCCGGATGTCTTTCCTGGTGGAACCGGCTTCGGTCACATTTCCGCATGCACATTTAATGGTCGTCTGTTGATACTCCGGATGAATATTCGGTTTCATTGTTCTTACAACTCCCCCTATTTTCAATATTATGCATTCATTGAATCCAAAAACTCTTTATTATCCTTTGTCCCTTGCATTTTTTCAAGTAAAAACTCCATACTGTCGGAAGTATTGAGCGTGGAAAAGAGTTTTCGCAGAATCCAGACCCTGTTCAAGGCGGCTTCGCTCAGCAGAAGCTCTTCTTTCCGGGTTCCGGATTTCTTTATGTCGATGGCCGGGAAGATACGCTTATCAGAGAGGCGACGATCCAGTTGAATCTCCATGTTGCCGGTCCCTTTAAACTCTTCGAAAATCACCTCGTCCATCCGGCTGCCGGTATCGATCAAGGCGGTTGCCATGATGGTCAGGCTTCCCCCCTCCTCAATGTTTCGTGCCGCCCCGAAAAACCGTTTGGGCCGTTGGAGGGCATTTGAGTCCACGCCGCCGGAAAGGATCTTGCCGCTGGGAGGCACCACCGAGTTATATGCTCTGGCCAGACGGGTAACACTGTCTAACAGGATCACCACATCTTTTTTATGCTCGACCAACCGTTTGGCTTTTTCCACCACCATCTCCGCTACCTGCACGTGCCGTTCGGCAGGCTCATCAAAGGTGGAGCTGATCACTTCTGCTTTTACCGACCGTTCCATGTCGGTTACCTCTTCGGGACGTTCATCAATGAGCAGCACAAACATCATGATTTCTTTATGATTGGCGACGATGGCATTGGCAATAGACTGGAGCATCATGGTTTTACCGGATCTCGGCGGCGATACGATCAGGCCGCGCTGGCCGAAGCCGATCGGTGTCAGCAGGTCCATGATACGGGTGGAAAAGTTGTCCTCATGGGTCTCAAGCGCCACTTTTCTGAGCGGATACAACGGGGTGAGGTTATCAAAGAGGATTTTTTCCCGAGCCACCTCTGGGTCTTCATAATTGATGGCCTCAACCTTGAGCAATGCAAAATACCGCTCGGATTCTTTGGGTTGTCTGATCTGACCGGATACGGTGTCACCGGTTCTAAGATTGAACCGGCGAATCTGAGAGGGGGACACGTAAATGTCGTCCGGCCCCGGCAGATAATTGTAATTGGGTGCCCTGAGAAATCCGAATCCGTCCGGAAGGATTTCCAGCGTCCCTTCGCCAAAAATCAGGCCGTTCTTCTCAATCTGGGCCTGAAGCAGCGCAAACATAAGTTCCTGTTTCCGCATACCGGCCGCCCCTTCGATGTTAAAGGTCTTGGCCAGCTGGGTCAGCTCACTGATCTTTTTATCTTTAAGTTCAACGATGTTCATTAACTTCCTACCCTTTTTGTTTGTAAAAGGTTATCAAAATATATCATTCCGGTAATATCCCACCCCATGGTTCAGACTGGTGACAACAGATACACAGCAATCCGGATGGGCAATATGTAAAAGAACCTCGGGTTGACCAGACTCAAGGCATAAGAATCGATTATCTGCTTTCAATGATTTCTGAGCGCCCATTCAAAGATGATACATTATTTGCACACTGGTTAAGTTGGAGAAATACGAGTGCTCTTTGGTTTTTATTCGAAGAATTTAATCAGGCAATCTTTCACTAAAGGTACTCACTCCAAAAGGCGGGCACTTTTATCGAAAAAGAACATTATTCCATGATTGCCGCTATGTCAAGGTTTTTTCTAACTTTTTTGCATTATCGAACGGTACAGATCTTGAGCCGATCTCCTCAACTCTTCCAAGGATCCATTATTTTCTATTATAATATCGCTACGATTTATTTTCTCCGCATCCGGAAGCTGCCTATCGAGAAGTGCTGCGGCATCTTCACGGGTCACCCGATCCCGGTTTACCATCCGATCGATCTTACGCTCCCGGGCTGCGGTCACCATCACCACCAGATCGAACTCTCCGGCAAGACCCAATTCAAAGAGCAGCGGCACCTCCACCAGCACCACGGAAACGTTCTGTTTCTCCAGATGATCGACCGTTTCCCGCATCCGCTTTAATATGGCAGGATGGATCATCTTTTCAAGCGCCTGCTTTTGTGACGGGTCTTCAATGATGCGCTGTCGCAGACGTGATCGATCCAGAGTACCGTCTGATTGCAGTATCTGCCCACCGAAATGGGCTGCAATGGCCTGGAGCACCGACGAGCCGGGAGATACCACCTCCCGTGCGATCTGGTCGGTGCTGACAATATTCATACCAAGTATTTTCAATCGGTTACAGATAAAGGTCTTTCCGGACCCGGCACTTCCGGTAACCGCGACCTTAAGGATGGGGTGTCTCTTTTTCCCACGATGGTTTTGAGTATCTCTTGTCATTGCGTATGGCAACTTATCTAAAAATGATGTATTGTTCAAGCTGGGAATCCAGATAATGAACCCAGCCCTAAAAACCATACTGCCCAAGCTTGATAACGCCTATATCGTGGGAGGATCGATCCGGGACCTGTTGCTCGGATACCCGCCATCCGACTATGACCTTGCAGTCTTGGGAAACCCGGAGTCTTTTGCAGCCAAGATTGCCCCCGCGGTTTCAGGCCACACGGTCAAGCTGGGCAGCCCCGGAGAACCCCTGTACCGAATCGTATCATCCGGGACTACGGTGGATGTTTCCCAGGCCAAAGGGGATTCCATCGAAGCGGATCTTGCACAGAGGGATTTTACGATCAACGCCATGGCTTATGACTTATCCGCGGATACGATCATAGACCCATGGGGAGGCAGGAGAGACCTTTCAAAAAAAACCATCCGCATGACCTCTGATACGGTTTTTCAAAAGGATCCCATCCGGCTTCTTCGCGCTTATCGGCTCGCGGCGGTACTGGATTTTAAAATCGATTCAAAAACCGAGGCGGCTGTTACGGAAAACGCTTCCCGAATCCGGCTGACCGCCGGGGAACGGATCCGGGATGAGATGATCCGGCTGTTCGGGTCTTCAAATGCATCTCCCCGGCTGAACCGAATGGCCGCAAACGGGCTGCTTTTTTCAATCATACCCGAACTTTCCAATCTTAATGAATGTATCCAGAACGCACATCATTCATACGATGTCATGACGCATACCCTCAAGGCGTTTCAGTATCTGGAACAGATGCTCGCCTCGCCTGCAGAACAGTGTCCTGAACTTATGGGGCAGACCGTCAATTTTCGCACAGAAACGGGAGCTCTGTTGAAGGTTGCACTCCTGCTGCACGATATCGGAAAACCGTCGGTACGCACAGAAGACGACGCCGATCAGGTTCACTTTTACCGCCACGAGAAAAAAAGCACCCAAACAGCCGATGCGATCTTAAAACGACTCCGGTTTTCAAACCATGACATACGGTTTATAACAACCGTCATATCGCTGCACCTGCGTCCGTTGTTCCTCTATCGGGCTCATGAAAAAGACAGGCTCTCCCGCCGCGCAGTGACACGGTTTTTCATGGCTTCCAAAGAGAAAACACCCGCAGTGCTGATCCACTCAGTCGCCGATCATTATGGAAAAGCGGCCGGCATAAATACATCCTTTGAAGCATTCATAAGGATGCTGATGGACCGATATCTTTCAGGGTTCGAACCGAAACAGGCCTTGCCGCCGCTTATCACCGGCCACGATCTTATCCGCGAATTCGATCTTGCCCCCTCCCCGCAATTTAAGAACCTTCTTGCCCAGGTTGAAGAAGCGAAGTTATCCGGCCGGATATCGACCCGTAATGACGCGGCAGCGCTGGTCAGGCAACTACTTAAGAAAACCCAAGAATCGGCAAATTGAACAGGTGCCATCCACCGGGAGGCTATTTTTCACCGAGAACTTCCAATTCCCTTGCATGGCTCTTGACAAGGGCATCGCATTCTATTAGGTAATTCGAGTCTTTTTGTATGCATATTTTCAAAGTAATTTTAATCACTAAAGAAAAAACCAACCGGACAACTTCGGTGAAAGGAAAAATTTCATGAACCTTTTATTTTTCGGACCCAACGGAAGCGGGAAAGGCACCCAGGGGACCATTCTCAAAGATAAATACAACGTCCCCCATATCGAATCCGGCGCCATTTTTCGCGACAACATTCAAAACGGAACCGAGCTGGGTTCAAAAGCCAAAGCGTATATCGACCGGGGGGATCTGGTGCCCGATGATATCACTATCCCGATGATTCTCGACCGCTTGCAGGCGGAAGACTGCAAAAACGGATGGCTTCTCGACGGATTCCCGAGGAATAAAAACCAGGCGGAAAAATTGGACCAGGCCTTGAAAAACGCCAGTATTGCCCTGGATATAGTGGTTGAAATCATTCTGGATCGGGAAATCGCCAAAAACAGAATCATGGGACGCCGGCTCTGCGTAAACAACAACAACCACCCAAACAACATATTTATCGATGCGATCAAACCAGACGGCGACAAATGCCGGGTATGCGGCGGAGAATTAAAGACCCGATCCGATGACCAGGACGAAGCCGCCATCAGCAAACGCCACGGCATCTATTACAATAGCGATGAAGGCACCCTGGCGGCTGCCTATTATTTCAAGGATGTCGCCGCCAAAGGCGACGATGCCAAATATATAGAGATTGACGGCAAGCCGGGTGTCAAAGATGTGACTGACGAATTGGTTTCCAAATTATAATTTGATCAGGCCGGTAAAGATAGTTTGCCGGACAAGATAAACTGCGCGGTGCGGTTGTATTATTTATCGAGACGGCTCCGCGCCCATTTCGGCCGCTCGAAATGATACAATATTTTTCTTGCCAAACTATTAATTATTGATTATATATTGTTACTTTAAATACCCACTCCGGACAAACTACGGATGGAACGAAAGGGGCGATGTAGGTTGAAGGCAATCGAAGTCAGGGTTGTCGATAACGATCTTGAAAAGGCCATGCGCGTTTTGAAGAAAAAAATTCAGAACGACGGCCTGTTCAAACGGTTAAAGCTTAAAAAAAGCTATGAAAAACCGAGCGAATATCGGCGACGAAAACAACGAGAAGCGATGAGAAGGAAAAGAATTGCCGCAGCAAAGGCGCGCTACCAACGATAAACCTGCGACAAACAGTAGAACTTCACACCTAAACCCGGCTTACTGGCCGGGTTTTTTATGGGCATGACACAAAAAGACCCCTATAACGAATGCTTGGAAAAGATGTACGGGTTCAGACGGTTCGGAATTATTCTGGGACTGTCTGCCATACGGAACATCTTGAAGGCTCTGGGTAATCCTCAAAACCGGTTTTCAACCATTCATATTGCCGGAACCAACGGCAAAGGGTCGGTGGCGGCAACCCTCTCAGCGGTGCTGAAATCCGCCGGCTACCGGGTGGGTCTGTTCACCTCTCCGCACCTGGTTCGTTTCAATGAAAGGATCTGCATCGACAGCACCCCCATTTCCGATGCCGATGTGGTCAAGGCCTTTCACGCGGTCCAAAGCATCCCCATGGGAAAACGGGAACCGACTTTTTTCGAATTCTCAACCGCCATGGCGCTCAATACGTTTGCAGAGAAAGGTGTCGACTGGGCTGTCATAGAAACCGGGATGGGAGGAAGACTCGATGCCACCAATATAATCAGACCGAAACTTTCCGTCATCACCAACATCTCCCTTGAACACCGGATGTATCTTGGAAACACTATTGCTAAAATTTCGGCTGAAAAAGGCGGGATCATTAAATACAGGGTGCCGGTGGTTACCGGCGTTCAGCAGAAAACCGCGATTTCGACCCTGGAATCGTTGGCAGCGTCAAAATCCGCACCGTTTTATCGCCGAGGGGATGCGTTCCGGGTCAGGCGGCAACCGGACGGTACGTTTACCTATTATGGAATGGATGGAAAATGGCAAGGAATGAAAAATGGGCTCATCGGAACCCACCAGGTCGAAAACGCCGCCCTGGTATTGGCCGCCTGTGAGATACTAAGTCGCAAGAAAGTCGATCTTTCCCTGCCGATCATAAAAAAAGGGCTTTTAAATGCACGATGGCCGGGAAGATTGGAAATTGCCCGATCCTCCCCGTTTCTGATCTTAGATGGTGCGCATAATTTCATCGCCGCACGAACGCTGAAAAAGTATTTAACCGATCATCTCTCGGATCGCAAAATCACCATGGTCATCGGCATTTTAGATGACAAGCCCTATCAGAGCATGCTCCAAAGCCTGCTGCCGGGCTGCGCCCGGGTCATCGTAACCCGGGCGAAAATAGACCGTGCGCTGCCGCCCGAATCACTATACGACATTGCCAGAAAAATAATACCGGATACCGCCATGATCCCGAACGTAGCCGATGCCGTAAAATTTGCCCTTAAAACAACCCTTCCAAAAGATGCGGTGGTGGTGGCAGGGTCTCTTTATGTGGTGGGTGAGGCCAAGGCGTATTTAGAGAAAAAGACGCGGTAACCCGGTAGAATTGACGATTGAATATTGAAAACCAGACATTTACTGATTCGCAATGATCGTTTTTATGAACGCGGTTATCTATAACCAGTAAAGCCCTAACGGCTTTGAAGATAACCCGCTTCGCGGACGTATGAAACTCGCACATAAGGGTGCGTAACATCAAACAGCACCTCGATATCATACAAAATATCGTTCAAAATTAAATATTTATGGTATTTTGAAGCATTTTCATTCTGTTTGATGTAACGCTCCCTAATGTACTCAAACAGTCACACATCCGCGAATCAGATCACCTTCAAGGCCTATTACATAATCCACTGGTTCTTTGTTGATAACCGTATTTATGAATTGACCGCATTCCACAAATATTCAATATTCAATCGAAAATATTCAATTATTTTATACGCTATAAAAGCCTATCATTCGATGCCTTGTGGCGGTTCACCGGGAATTGTTTGCCGTCCATGCTTCACCCTTGACTTCTCACTGCCGATCCATTAGTATTTCCACCCGTGTGCGCCCGTAGCCCAGGGGATAGGGCGTCAGCCTCCGGAGCTGAAGATCGCAGGTTCGAATCCTGCCGGGCGTACCAACAATAAAAATTAAAAGGCCGGGGCATAGCGCCCCGGCCTTTTTATATTTGTCCACAGCCACTGCCGCTCTTCAACGGCTGCATATCTCATGAGGCTCTTTTAAAAGGAAAAAACAATGCCTTCACCGAAAGATCAAGCTAATACCTGAATTTTGCACGCAAATGACTCTAGCGGAGCCTGCCCGCAAATTTTACAAATTCTGATTGCAACAACCGGGGTCGCTTTTTTGCCGCTATCGATATCGGCGAAAAGAGAAACGAGAAG